>Ga0157364_1008844_pt1 | contig 10439 bp, 7 predicted proteins | sample AttsexASBM2_FD_111476 | JGI IMG/M metagenome (GOLD analysis project Ga0157364, IMG submission 111476) | Fungus gardens microbial communities from leaf cutter ant in Ribeirão Preto, State of São Paulo, Brazil - Atta sexdens ASBM2 | ecosystem: Host-associated > Fungi > Mycelium > Unclassified ... | reverse complement strand
ACTTTATATTATACTTATAGTCAAAGCTGTATCTGTTTGTATGAACCATTATACATTGAATTATTCCTTATAAACTAGATCGTAGTCGAATTGACTATTTCCCATAAATTAAGAGATTGAAAAGTTTTCTCAGCTTTAAATAGCAGTATAATATATTAAATGCGAATCGTACGAAACATGTTATAAAACACACGAGATAGAATATTTGATGCTTCTAGTAGATTGTACGTAAAGAAATGGAAACCGGTTATTTCTGTGTACAGGTCATTTCGATTGGTACTAAAAACTGAAACCCCAGAAAGTGAAAGTATTCGCGGATATAAAATGTTAAAAGATTCTTACTATGCAGTCACGAAAATAAACGGGATCGCTTAAAATGACCAGTTTCCAATCTTATAGCTTCTGAAATAAACGGCTCAATTATATAGGCGATTTTATAGTGTGATGGCGAGGCATATCATGACGGTAGTCTGACAGGGAATTTTCGCGCTCGTCGCCAAATAAAACCGCTCGCTATGGTGTGTTCGGGAACTGGTTGCTTTGTTCCATTTAAGTACGCCACCATAAATCAGTCACGGTGCCCTTTCCGAGCGAGTGATTTATGTTCGTAAGCAGCTATCGGATAAATTAGCGAACACGAGCGCGCACGCTCGCGAATAAATACCTTCTCTCGGTGGTAAACACCTACAAATGTACGACATCTTTCATTTCTTTTATCGCCATTTCGGCTCCGTTCACACGCGATGAAAATAAGATGAGAATCGTGATCGATGGAAACGTCTCGCGTTGCTTTTCACACGAACGCACATGTATTCTGGGAAATTCAAATAAGCCTTAATGTCTCTCCTTTGAGTATATATATTTAGAATAAGCTATATAATGATAGACTCTCTCTCTTCGAGTAGAATCGGAGAATATTATCATTCAATGAGATGATATTCAGTATTGAAAATTGAAAGCTTCTGAAGATTTCCATGTCATTAAGGGAAGTAAATGAATAAAAAAAAATATATTCCGCTTAAAATTCTCTTAAGGAAGATTTAATTCAGCGATATTTTAATTGAAGCTTTAATTGTCAAGATATATATATCATATATATATATATATATAAAATGTTGAAAATTTAAGAGATTCGAAAGAAATTTCATCAACGAAGTTCTTGAAGGAGAAATCGTTTCGCGTATTGTCTTCTTAAACTTATCAAGGAATTCTTTTCTTGAAATTTTATTCGATTCTCGCGAATAACTCATTATCGTTTATCTTATATTTTTTTTCTTTCTCATTCAAACGATTCTTCGCATCTTCTGAGATACTAACTCAGCAACACACGTGACTGGAATGTGCATGTTAAACATCGTGTCCGAGCATGGAAATTTCACGGTTGTACGCGCAGGGAACGCACCTGTGGCCCCACGAAGGTCTGTAATCGTCGCGTTGAGCATAATTAGTCGAATATTAATACAAGCTCCCCAGCTGGGCGCGGCGTGTACTTCCCCGCTGAAAAAGTACATCACGAGGAATTCCTTGAGGAGAAACGGACACGATCATGCACGAGAGAAAAGAAAGATGAGCGCGGGAATGGGGAAGAAAAAGAGAGACAGCGAAGAAAAGTACAAGAGTATTGGGAAGATTGAACGGAGAGAGAAAGAGAGACTCATACTATATTTCACTAATATGAAAGAGAGAAAGAAAAAAGAGAAAGAGGGCGGAAAAAGTATATGCACGTGTACATCGTGGCCATAGGGATAAGAAAATGGGGCGGAGGATGAGAAAGAAGTCCCCAAAGGGACGTTCGTCGCAGAAATCGTTATGCGTGTGTTTATGGCTCGCAGTCTTTGGATTCGGGCCTCTCTTGCATGCCTCCTTGTGTTTCTTTTTTTTTGTTGCTTCTTCGCGCGTTCTTCGCACGGAGCCCATATGGGCATCGAAACATCCTTGCCGTTCCCCTTCATGAGAAGAAGATTCTCTTGCCTCTCTCGTTCGGAAAGAGTTTCAGATTGTGTGATAACTGGCTCCTCATACCAGAGCCGGAATCTCCGGTCGGTCGCCGCGACCCCCCAGCGTTCAATGAGAGACATTTCTCATCATTTTCCATTCAACCCGTCTGAGTTATAAGTCCCGGCTACGCCTTCTATCCGCAGCCACAATCGTTCGATTTATTATAAGCGCGCGAAAGAGCCTAATGAATTTAATTTCATATTTCACGACCTGTAAGTAGGCAATCGTGAATATGCCCGCGGATACAAATCGGCGTGGATTTAGGTGGCAAGACACGCGGATATATTCGATGACCCGAAGCGAGGAAGAGGCGAAAGCGAGAGGCGAAGAGAATCGCAACGATATCACCTCTCATATTTTCGTAGAAATCGGGAAACGATAACATGAAAATGTTCATTGTAAACGTTCGGTTACACTTGATTACACTTCCAGTTTGCGAGTTTATTATCGATTGATTAGCAGAAGAAAATGACCGAAAGAATTGATAAATACATTTAATGAATATGTCTCTTCAAGAAAGATATAAGTACGTAATTCCAAATTTTAAAGAAATTCTAAAGAGTTTAATTGCTTGTTCTTTATTATTTTATTTGAAATTTATTCTTGCCTTTTTTTCCACGTATACGGAATCTCACGACATAATTGCCAGCTATTCAAATGCTATAATATATTTTTTATTTAAGCTCTATTGATTCCTGGCAATTATGTCGTGAGATTTGTGTAAATTATCAATAATTACACGATACTATTACACAATTACTTATATTTTCTGATTAAATTGCAATTGAATAATCACGATTCAGGACGAACTGCTGAATCGGGATACCACTATTCCATGCAAGAATCCATTAAGCATTCTCCGCGAAAAGCACATTTTTCCACGCGAGTCGTAATTCTTAACGATTGGAGTAATAGTCTCTCCTGGAGGAACAGTGCGCGGTAGTTAAGTTATTAAATTTATCTCCGCGCGAGCCGCGAAGTAAAAATCGCGGAGATTTATTATTTTTTGCTGCTTAACGATGCGAGCGGAGAATATGGCTCAGGCAGCATCCCTGCGCTCTTTCATTCTCTTTCTCTTCCTCGCTCTCCGATCATCTCCCACTTCCTTCTCTGCTTTTTGTCCGTCCAAGTTTTTTTTCCCGGGTGAATAGTAGGATAACTCCATGATATAAATTTTCACGGTCGCGACTCTTGGATACAAATGATTGCGTAACTTGTCCGGAGAAGCCGGCGGAAGTTCATTCGCGTCGCATGAACCGCACAGCCGAGTTTCTCTGTTTGTCGTCCCATAAAAAATTTAGATTTCATAAATAAGACCATCAATTGTGACTTTATACAGACAAATAATCATCACATGATTGTTAATATATTAAATATTAAGTAAACAATATTATTTAAATGAAATAGATCGAGAATTGTTTAGACAGAAATAAGAGAGAAGAAAGTCATTTTCGGTTAAAGTTAACATATTGATATTCTATATAACTATCGTTTGATTACTGGATAAATAATTAATAATGTAATATTATTATATTAATATAATTGTTTATCCATCATTGAAATATTTGATCAAGCTAACAATTATATTATCTAATATAATAAGATGATATCGAAAATTCTAATTTCATAGAGACTTAATTAAAGAATACGTATTAAGCAACTCAAAATTAATATTAGAATTATTATTTAAATTGTTACTTGAGTATATCGGAAAAACTATAAAAACCTTATGTAATGTAGCTCAACATCGCAAAAACTGTACGTATGACAAGAAAATCTATCACGAGATCTCAGGATCAATTATGTCCCATTCATCCTAGAGAGATTGATTGGGATACTTCTTCTTCCTCTTCTTCCTCATCCGGTTTTTCCCGTTACTTCCCGTGATCACGAAGACGATCTCTCCGACTTCCGGTGGCGAGATACAAGAGTCTTGGTGGCGCTTGGCCGGCGCGACACGGTTCGTTTGCCGTGTGCTCGGCCTGAAGAAACTTCCTCCGCTCTTCCTCTTCTTTCAAAGTCGAAGAGCACCTCGAGTGGAGTTTGCAAGAGACGGCCAGATATAAGCAGGTAGAAACCGGCAAAAGCATACAGCTGAAGCGCGAATAAGCAGCTCGCGGAGATTCCTTCTGATACGTCGAGCGGGGCAAGTTCATTCTCGCGCACAAACCTTGACGCTAATGGCGTGCATTAACGGCTAAGAAAAAAGGGGCAACCTGGGAGAGAGGCGACGGAGATATGAAACGTATCGGAGTCATGTTCTCTGTAAAAATTCGCATCCGTTTAATACCCTTCACCTCATTTGCTGAAGTCTGTGTATGAGGCTTCCTCCTATCTTCAAAGGCATCTCCTCGCATTCTTCCTCTCCTCTTGCTCCTCTGACTCTGGGAATTTGAAAAACGAGCAACGTGAACCGCACTCGGTATAATACTCGCCCGATGCACACAAGATATGATGAATTCGAGGATGCGTATATGATCACCTCGGAAAATATTTGCAACGAATTTTAATGGCCTTCTTCTTCGGTTTCCTTACCTCTTCTTTTTCTTTCTTCTTATTTTTCTTCCCCAATAAATTCTCGCTTTAGGATACATTAGACGTTATTGTGAAGCTATAGGTGAAGCTTTTGATCTACTGTTATCCATTACGGTTTCTTGACATTAATTGATTCATAATGAATTTTTTTCCTTCTCTTCAATTCCTTCTCTCTCTTTTTCTATAACTTTCATTTTTTTGTTTAATTGGTGAAGTTGGTTCGAAGTTGAGCCGAAACGATGATGATGATTAATTTATAATTAAAGACTTGTGATAATAATTATTGTTTAAATTTATCGGAAATCCCTAATTGACTTTTTTAATTTTTGGAAACTCTTTTAATTGTTTAATTCTTATTAACATCAATTGTCTGCTATCAACATCGCCAGATTCAAGGGCATCTCTTAGGCCCAGGTCGAAGTTTGCCACTGACCTCGGCTGAAAACTGGCCGCACCCAGCTATTAATTCCTCGTTCAACTCGCTTTCACGCGTTTGCGATGCACACCGAAAGAAGGAAAAAAAGAGGAATTGTGAGAATGAGGAAAGCGCCATGCCGCATCGCGCCGCGCTGCGCAGGATATACGTTTACCGTTACCGTGCACGATCGCCGCGTCGATGACCCCGCGGCTCGTTTAATGGTGATTATAGGAGAACGTGGATGTGTGGTGAGCATCGCTGCATCGTAAAACGATGATTTAGACCGTCGTTGGTCGATTCGCAGGACGACGACAATCTCACGACGGCGAAATCACCGATTTACGCCGAGATGCGCTCGCGGATGTCGTCGTTTCGTTGAGTGGATTATTTATCGACTTGGCGCCATAATCCAATAGTGCGTATAAAATTCCACGGATTTTTAATAGAACTTAAAGCATTCGTCATTTAGTGTTGTTGTCCAAATTCTTCGCCAATTTACTGTCTAAGACTTTTAGAATGGAATCTAGTTCTAATTCTAAAGAGTGATGAAGAAAGTGTTGGAAAAAGTGGCTCAATTTCTAAAAACGAAATTTCATTCTTAAGAATTAAACTTACACTCCAAAGATTTTAGAGAGTACCAATTTTTAATCCGAAGATGACAAAATAATTGCAAATTTATGAAACGTTTGCTTAGATCGCTTATTTAGAATCGCTCAATTAATTCATCGGATGATTGTAACGATGATGGCGCATCCGATGCGATCGCTATGGCTTATAAAGAGCCTCTCCAGGGAGAAACGGAGGATTCCCCTTTTCTGCCCTTTCTCCTGTCCAGGAAGCGACAATCGAGTATGATGCGATACGACTTTGCGCCTCGAGCACGTCGTTTACGGTAGCCTGAGGGCCCGTTTCGGAGCCGAAGAACGATATCACTGTTCCTAGATCCCAGCGAGAGATCTTCGGCCATTAGCACGGAACAATACTGATGAAAATTGAGACCAAAAAATCATTTGTTTATACCGAGCAATTTCTGACGTGATGCATTCATAACATTATTGCCATAAGAAATGTATAAAGAGATACGATAAATATTTTAAGATGTAAAATAAGGATTTAAAAGAGAACAGCATGCTAGAAACAGAAATCTTACAAGAGAATGCAATATCCCTTCTTTGAAAAAGATATTTCTTTGTTTTTAAATACTGAAATTATATTTTTGCAGATTCATTTTTTGCATCATAAATAATCTCTACATAACAATAGTAGAATATGTTATTGTTATCGAAGAAATGTAATTTAAAAAGAATATTATAGAGAGTTATTTTATATCATATCTCTCTCTCTCTCTCTCTCTCTCTCAATAGAATAATTGCAGTTAATTTTCTTCTAAATAATCTCATAAATAATCTTGTATAATTTCTACTATGCTTGTATTTATTAATTTTATGATGCTGTTAATCTTAGTGTAACAAAATCTGAAGCACATAATACTCGCAGCCTCTTTCTCTCTCTCTCTCTCTCTCTCTCTCTCTCTCTCTCTCTCTCTTCCCCCTCTCTCTCTTTATATTAATTCTTCAATTAAAATCGGTTGAAATCACGATGATTCTAATCTGCCATTTATTCCCTGTCACTCTCTCTTTCTTCGTCCTTTGACGTGACGGATTCCGAAAAATTTAAACGGACAGTCGCGATTAATATTCTCCCTCCGTCTCTCCATCTCCATCTCAGCTCTTGAACGTGGAGAACGGACCGGTCGGTCGCTGTCTTTTCTCGGTGACCGCTCATTACGCGCGAGGTCGTTACAGTCATTGTAAAGGCATAATTGCATACGAGCGGAACGACGGCGCTCGTAAAAATACTGCGCGTTTTCCACACACGACGCATACGCACGCCGGACGTCTAGTTAGCTAGGATGACTGTGCGCTTTTCAAAGTATCCACACACGCGCACACGTGAACTTAAACGCGATCTTAAATCAATATTCAGACGGCAGGTGTGCGTCGCGTCGCGCTAATCAAGCCGAAGCGATTTAATTAATCAGTAAGCTGCGCCGCGCACGCGCTCGAGAAGAAGACGAGTTTTGCTTCGACACGCACAATGGTCTGCGGTTACGATTGTGGTTTTATACTGGCGCGCGTTTCACTGTTATTACACGAGGGATTTCGTAATGTGAGTAAATGCGAAAGTATACGAATCTTGTAATTTTTCCTTCATATCTACTTTAATTATTAAAATTTGCTGATTTTAAAAAATTTGTAATATAGAAATTTTTTTAATATAAAAAATTTGAGATTACGCGGCTATACATTTAGCATTGAATGTATTATATTAAATAATTATAGAAATAATGGGTTTCTTCATTCAGTGTCCATTGAATTTATTAATAATTCCTATTTATTAATATAATTCCGCGTGCGAGGTACATTTGTGAACATCCGTTTAATCATTTGATATAATATCGCTTGCAACAGACTGTAACTAAAATTTCTATTTAAAAAGATTCTGAATCTTATATTTGCATAAGTCAAATAACTTTACTTAACTTGTATAATTTTTTGATATGTAAACTTAGAGAATTTTGCTCGTTTAATCTCCGCGAAAATTACCTTTAAAAAATAAAACCAGATAAATTATATACCGAAAACCCTCTTTCTATAGTTAATTATTTATTCAAATTTTCCAATTTTCTTTTTAATATAATGTATTATTAATATAATGTATTATTAAATATTATAAAACGTGTAACTATCATGAGTTACTCGATTCCTATATATATATAAAATGAAACAATATCTAGTTGAAGTTTAAAATAGCATTCCGAGAAAAGATGCATTTCGGCTTAAATTTACAAGAAGAAAAAAGGTAAAAAGACAAGATGACAACAACAACAACGATGATTTTAAACTGTAACAGTAACGATGTAGAAGAAAAAAAAGAAACGGAAGCGAGACGAGAAAATCAAGAAACCGGTTCTTATAACACCTGCGAATCTAACATTCTTTTGTTCACGTTATCACCACCGCGAAACCGCAAATACACACGCAGGGAGAACGACGGGGTGGACGTCATGACACCCCTCGCTCCCGTTTTTGGTTTGCGACCCCAACGTCGCCGATCACCATAGCCTGGGGGTTGACTTCCTGGGGAGGAGCACGACCCCTCGCACTTGGAAAATAATTCTATTAGGTTATATCGCGGTCTCTGCAAGAGAATGACGCGCGTCTCGCACAAGGGGTGGCCCGCACGTCCTTACGATTCGTCGCGTACGAATCGAGAGACAGTGATGGTGCAGTGATGGTGCGGTTACGATGTGGTCGTGGGCCGAATCACTTCGCAACATCAAACCCAATTGTTACGCTCCCAGCCTGCTCTCCTAATCAATTTTATTTAGCTCGCGTAATTGCGGACGATCTATTAGATCAGCCGGACGAATAGCCTTGTCTTCCTCCGGATTTTTCCGTTCAAGAAACGGAATGCAATTCTTTTCTTCAGTATTATAAAGTATTACAGAAATATATCTACAATGAAACAAAACCTACTGCAAATAAATGCCAAGGAGAAAAATGAAGCGAGATTTTTGCAATCTCATTCACAGGCCCAGGATTCATTTCTTTTTGAAACCTCTAGTCTTTAAATCTGAATCAGTGGATAGTCAATTACCCAGTGGCATACTTTGCACTGATAATCAGTGTTCAACTAAGAAAGGAAGAATGTTTGAGTATTATATAACTAAAATACTGATATTTGCACGTTAATTTCAATCTTTCAATACTATATTCATTGAATTTAAGTATTAAAACAGGTTTGTTAAATCACATAATAAAGATTAGCTAGATTAGGAATCTTATATTTAATTCACTGAATACCAGTGGCATACTTGGCACTGATATCAGTGATTATCCACTGATTCAGAGAAAAGAAGTTATAAGTCAATCACAAAGCTATATTAATATCTTAAGACGAAATAAGATAATGTCTCAATTGGGTTGGAGAGATACAGAGCAACGTTAATCGGCTCGTTGCCGACTTTTCCATGATTTATTCGCCGGTGGGAGCGCGACGTCATTACTTTTTCGTGGAGGAGTGCACCACGCGCGTTCTCGCTCCCGGGGTCTGCCATGTCAAGCTGACGCCGAGCGCGCGCGATGTTAATGCGCCTTTCTCGCACGCGCGATCTTTTTTTACCTCCCCCTCTGGTCCGGGATCTAACGGGTCGTCTTCTACATTTTCGGGCGTCCTTGGCGATGGTGGTCGGCTGCGGTTGCTGCTGCTGCTGCCGCTGCTGCTGCTCTATCTCGCGTGCCTATAAATCAAGGATGGGCGGAACCGACATGGAGAGACACCGTAGAGGTTGGAAGGAAACCCGTCTCTCGAAGCAACGCCTGGTTGAATTTATTGCGGGGCGAAGGCGAAGAGAACCGCGCTCTCTGTTTCTCTCGCTGCCTTTCTGTTTTCTTCTCTTCCTATGTTTCCTCTTTCCTTCCCATTCGATTCTTTCTCTCCTTACCCGCTAGAACGTCCGTCGCTGTTCTAGCCTCGCCTTCTCCTGCTCCACCCCTCGACGTATTTAGATATCAAAGTATGATAATTGGTATTATGCTGCGGATAATCGGCGGTACCTCAAGGTTCATCGAATAGACGAACAGAATCTTTAACTCTTGATTCTGGTTTGTACAAGTAACAAAAACTTGAACATTATTTAAGTTTTTGGTTTCGAATTATAACACGTATTTGATATCTTTTATTTAAAATTGTTCTTCTTTCCATTTAAGAGAAGTAAAAACACTTTTCGTAATAATAGCATAAGAAATGACAGTATATTATGCAAGTCTCATTTCAACAGTCGAAAGTTGCCTGTTGTAGTTATGAAAGAAACAGCATATATGTAGCTAAATTTTTAAATTTCTTCAACAAAATCGTTCTTTCCGTGAGTATATAATTTTCTTCGTTTTATTAAATTTTATTCCATTAAATCTAGCCATTAAATGATGATGTTTCTCTGATGTTTCTCTTCCTCGTTTATTTCTTGCGCTTCATGATACCAAGAGTTAAAAATTCCTTCCTTGGGAAAGCTTCCTGCCCTCTCAAACTTAGCGCATTCGAGCGACCCGTGAGCGAACGAAACTTCATTAAGCAAACCGGAAGCGCGGGAATGCCTCGTTCTTCTTGAAGCGACACGACCGGAGGCTTCGGTGAAAAATGCTCATCCCGTTCTGCCTTAATCGCCATATAATATAAGCCATAATACCACAAACTCGTAACTCGAGCCTTTGTAAGCGCGCGCCCGCGCTATCGCTTCTCCGACGCGCTATCGTGCCCGGAAGCGTATATCGCGCAGGGATTCACGTTTCCATCTTGGCATTCGCATGAGAGCATCGAGAGAGAGGGCGATCTCTCGGTTACGTTGCAAAATCCGGACTAGGGTTACTTATGCTTCGACATTAAAAGAAACATTGACATGCTTCTTATAAAAAAATGTCGAGTTCTT
>Ga0157364_1008843_pt1 | contig 10439 bp, 16 predicted proteins | sample AttsexASBM2_FD_111476 | JGI IMG/M metagenome (GOLD analysis project Ga0157364, IMG submission 111476) | Fungus gardens microbial communities from leaf cutter ant in Ribeirão Preto, State of São Paulo, Brazil - Atta sexdens ASBM2 | ecosystem: Host-associated > Fungi > Mycelium > Unclassified ... | reverse complement strand
GATAAACAGGCATACGGTGGGAATAAAATCCTAACCAACTCGGGAAAGAAGTTGGCTCTACCCCGTCTCGCAGTACGATAACTGGCACCTGATAAAGTGAGTTTCTAAGGAGTAGTAAGCGGTACAGTGTGATTGCAGAAGTCTGGCACTACGCCCACACAATCAAACCTTTTCAAACAAGAAAAGAGCTAGTCGATGGTCGCTACGCTCCCCGTGATTTTTATATACCCACCACGGGGACATTAGGTATTTTTTTACCTAATGAATCAAAAAAAATCATATTCTCATATGGTTGAATCATGCATTCTCTAAGTCTGCTATCCAAATCCCCATCATGCACTTCCAGCTTGTGTCCATCTGGATCCAAAAAGTAGACAGACCTTCCTTCGCTCTTGTTAATTTTCCATTCGACTAACCCAGCAGATTTAAGCTGCTCAACAAAATAATCAAATTTATGGGAGGGGATGCTGAACGCGTAATGAGTATAGTCCTGCGCGGGCATGGGGATATCAACGGAAAGGCATAGCCAAAGTTCACCAAGAGAAAGATAAGCCCCGCCACTCCATCTTGCTCTCGGTGAGAAGCCAAGCGTGTTTACGTAAAAATTGAAGCTGTTTGATACATCACTAACAGCAATGGTTATATGATTCAGACCTGTCAGCATTTTTTCTAACCTCGTTCTCTGTATATCCTTCCAATCGTATTTAACATAAGCCCATCTTGAGCGAACTGAGGGAGATAAGCCTCCCTCGCCTTTAGAATCAATAATCTAACCAGACCACACATAAAAATTAATCTACGATTAGTAACTTGGCACCGTTCAAACTAAAGGATTGATGCGGCTCAGATGCATCCCCAACTTGATAGCTCATACCTTGAGTTAAAGTAAATTTCCGACCATCCTTTAACCTGCTTTCGATACTACCTTCCAAACAAAATAATATGTGGCCTTTTTCACACCAGTGGTCTGCTAAATAGTTTTGGGAGTATTCGACAACTCGGACCCTTATTCTATTGTCCTCAGGACCGAAAAACTGTGTTTTCCAGACCGCTTTGCCGGTCTCTCCCACGTATTCAGTTGGTTCTATTTTTTCCCAATCAGTAACCTCGAATAGAAATGGAAGCATGATCATTAAGATTTACTCCTTAGTCGTAGGAAAAAAGCGGCTCAGTAACTACCACACATATTTAACATAAGCCGGTCTCACGCGCACCGCTCAAACGCCCTCAGAGCCATTCTGGGGCGTAATCCATAAAATCCTACGCCTTCCCCCCTAAAAGCCGCTCAAAATGGCGCAGATGAATTCTGAGACCATGAATCGTTATGCATCCAAGTGATTAGCGGAGGATTTAAGGCTGATTTGATACCTAACCCCACAAAACACTGTCCGATCACCTCAATAACCGCTAAAAAAGAGACCTAATAACTGGAGACTTAAGAACATGAGCGTAATGCGAAACCCACCTCATCCTGGTCGTTACATCGAGGAAGAAAGAGCCTATCTCGATATCAGCGTACAAAAGCTCGCTAACGCATTGGGGGTACCAACGATAGAGATAACCCAGCTCATTGAAGAATGTATCTCTTTGACGCCCGATATGGCTAGACGATTAGCCAACGTCATTGGTAGCACACCTGAAATGTGGATGAGACTAAATCACTCACACAGATCAAAGCGGTAAAGCGAGGCTCGGTGCCGCCAGCGTCATTCGATAACATACCGTCACAGTAGACCGCGTTTGATACAGGCTTCATTTATCAATCATGGAAGCATCGACATGGTTACCCATGCCGTAAATCTTGTCCAGAATTAGGTCGTAGAATACCCACGCTGGGTTGTTGCTACATGCAAGCTTAAAGTTACCTGACCAGCTACCAGAGTAAGTCCGTATATCAGGGTCATAGTTATCCGGCACGCGGATTAACTTACCTTTCATTTCCACCGTGATGTAATGTTATATTTACAAAGTGGCGTTATGTATAATGTAAGTTATATACTCACCTAAAAAGATCTCATTAATGAATGAGGGTATAAACAAAATAATCATTATTATTTCACAAAAATAAAATATAAATAATTTATCAATTCAATTTTTAGATTAATGGAGTATTCGTTATGACATGGATTTTTGAGCAAAGCACTGGAAAATTGAGCAAAAATGGACATTTAATAATCAAAAGTTACTCAGGAAAAGGGCCCGGGAAATTTAATCCCGATATGGAAAAAACACCTAATATTGGCACCCTACCTAGAGGGAAATATCAAATAATAGGAAGACCATTTCATCATTCTCACACAGGCGCGTACTCTATAAGGCTACAACCAGATCCAACGAATAATATGTATGGACGAGCAGGCATCTTAATCCACGGAGATAGTTCTAAACATCCTGGTGAAGCATCGAATGGTTGCATAATTCTACCCTTGAATGTAAGGCAGAAAATATGGGACAGTGGTGATAAAAAAATTGAGGCGATTCCATGAAAAAAATAATAGTTTTTTTTACGATTATTCTTCTTCCTACCACCGTGCTAGCCAAAACAAATGGCCCTGATTGCCATTCATGGCCTATGAATATGACCGAAGGCTGGTTGAAAAACTCAGGGATTGTTAATATCACAGACCTAGATGAGACAAAAACTAAGTACGTATTGTTGGCATCAGAGAAAAAGGCGAGTAACCTTTATAATCAGATTTATCGCTTTCAATTTTTTAATAAAAATGGCCAATCATATGAGGTAATTACCACCAGCGATTCATCTTATGATGAATGCTCATTGGGTAGTGTAAATAGTTACCTTATATCTAAAAAAGATATAAATTATTAGAAGCAAGTAAAAAGGATCATTCGTTGATCCTTTTTCTTATATAACCATTTCATTTTAAAAATTCCCCCTTTGACGGGCTTTATATTTTTTCAGATGTGCTACCAATAGAATTGCTACCACAAATTTCATCTACTCCCCCACCCCATAAAAATTAAATGTATTCAATAAACAATTTTATAATTACTGAAGAAATAAAATATCAGGGCGCAAAGGCCTGTTCAAATGTGAATGATAGTTCTACATACTGCCCGGTAACGAAATTAGGCGTAATGGAATCGGCTTTGACTCGATACATCTTGGTTTCGCCCCACGGGTTCTTCCAATTGAAAGATGATGCACAATGTGAGGTGAGGAAATCCCTCACTTTCTGCATATCTGCCAGCGACCCTTTGCTCGTCAGGTTCCACGTTTAGGCGACTGAGTTAATGCCAACGCCGCTAACCTGCTTATACCCGTCGTCGAACTGTGCCGAATTAACCTTCACTGGCACCGTTCCTGTTGCGCCTATTTGGACGCAATAACTGAATGTATCCATTACCGTCCCTGCTACATAGCCTCCATCAGAGTACCCACGCATCATCTTGTAAAGGTTATCCACACCGATTCTGCTGGTAGCCTCCTTGGTGAAAACAAACTCTCCTTTGTGGACAATTCCAGCAGGATCGTACTTCCCACCATCGCCTGTGAATCGGCCATCATCATATCCTGTGTAGCTAGTGGATAGTCCCATAGCACCAAAACCCGAAGCCGTACAAGCTGTGTCCCGTATTTGTTTTCAAACTTACTCTGGTCTGCGTGTCATTCATCATGATGCTTTCTGCATAGAGGGATCACAAACGGGTCATGCGTTTTGGTACCCATTCCGCCCTGCCCGTAACCGATGATATGGTGAGGGTCGTCAGCCGGTTGTCCACAGCACGCACAGGTCTGAGATTTAACCCATCGGGTGTACTTCTCGTTAACCTTAGGTCTGCGCATAAATGATTCTGGTGACTCGGGATCCACACCTATTGCTAAGACTTGCTTAACAGCTTCTGCGCTCTCCTCAATGATATGCCGTCCTGAATTATCGAGCGGCAATATCGTTGATTCCTTTTGTGGGCCAAACGGTACCTCTGTCGAACCTTCCGGAAGTAAGTGGACTAAGCCCTTCACGAACGCCCAGCAACATAGCTCTGGTAAAGTCAGCTGGTGGCCTTCAGGCAGAGTGAGGTTATAGATTACTCTCCCATTCACCCAATTAGCTGTATTCAGCTTTGCAATATCCTGGAGCGGTTACGAAATATGAACATCGCGAAAATTATTATCGTGCGTGTAGCACAGAGAAACATAACCGGTACCGGACTTTAACGTCGTGTAATACTTAGGGTGGTCTTCCTCTGACTCAAACTGGTAGCAATGAAATCGCCTTAAGTGATCTCGGAGCACTTCACTACCGCCAGCCGCTGCAATTACTTCGTCCTGACATATGAAATCAATAATTGAGGGGTTATCCATGAGCGGCTGCGCTGAGTCACTCAGTCGCCCGGCTGGTGTGTCTCGCAAGTTTTCAGGCACGTTAGAGACCAATACTTTGCCGGCACGGAACATAGAGAGCAGCTCATTACCCGGCTTGAAAATTACGGTACCCGTCAGTGGCGCAACGTCTGGGGTTAATATTGCTCTCATCAGCGATTAGCTAGATAAAGCAAGTTGTGTGGCGATTTCCCTGACATCACACCTCCCCAGCCAAATATCTATCATGCGTAAAGTCACCATCCCACGTTACCTTCATTGGTAGTTGGCCTTTGAGGTACTTGCGGTAAAGCCACACAGCACCAAATCTTAATAAAATAGGCTAATACGTGGTGAAACTAGCTGTCGACTTGGGTGTTATCGTCGTAAATTTTCTGTCAGGTATTTGTCCCGTGCAGCCGATCTAACGCGCCACTGAGCATGGGAGCCGTTAGTGTTATCATCATAGAGCCAGTTGGAGGACTGCAGATAGCTGCTTATTTTGGTGGAGTTCACGCCGTTCAAGCGCCTGCAGAATTGAACCGGTGACAACCCCTCAGCGAATAACTCTTCCAGATGCTCGATGTATTCGGCCTGTGTATGCGTAAGTTGTTCAGCTTGTTGCTTAGCCTCCATCGCATCCGCCCAAGATCTAGCCAATAGAATCGGAGCGTCAATATTGGGCAGCATAACGCCGTGCACTTCCCGCAAATTGAAATAGCTATCTTCCAGCTTCTCGAAGAAATCCCATGCCTGATTGGTATCAACAATCTTAGACATTCGGGCGGCGACCTTTTCTGTCCAGAGTGTTAGAGACCTAGCGTTACTCCCAACAGAGTGACTTTCAGTCACTCTGTTCTTAAACAGCTTTAGTTCTTGGCCTGTTAGGAGGAAATGATGCGTTCCCTCTTCACATCGATGAAGATTTCTGGTGAGATTTTGCCTGATGTTACCCTCATCAGTTCCATAGCCTTGCGCAAGGGTTTCGGTAGTGACAACACGGATATCTCGGTAGGTCAAAATAGGAAATTTTTCTGATACGCCAGCGAGCGGAACAGACTTTAAACGGTTTTCGGACGTAGTAGCCCTACTTGTTGGTAAGGATATAATTTTCTCCACACGTTTTTGTATCGGCCCCGCCCCATCATCTGCAAATGAACGGGACCAACCTTAGCCAGTGAATCGTAATCCACCAACTCGTTTATCGTACTAAATAACTGATCATACAACCAGTTTTATAATAAAAATCTTAAAATATTTTGTTTATCTTAGAGAAGAGTATCTCTCAATAAATTGAGTTCCATCAGATCTCTACTACATGAAAATGATAGTTAGCCTGCGACATTAATTAAATTAAATATCCTAGAGCGTTCACAGGTAACTGATTTAACAATGATTTCTTACTTTTAAATAAAGAAGGGCAATGATGGAAATAAGGAATAAGAATATATAGGCTTGTTTTAGTTCAAACGATGTTGATAATAGCTGTATCTATTATTTATTCATGTGAGTGAGTGTTGATTATGTTGGAACCAAAAAAAGGTATTGTGACATTCAGGGCTGAGGGAAATAATATTAAAAATAGCCCATACTATTCTCGTGTCATACATTGGCCAGAAAGCGTGAAAACATGCTCATCTCTAAATGAAAGATCAGGTGTAACTATTGGTAGAGGGTATGATATGAGGCATCGCACAAGGGATGCGATAATTCGAGATCTTCGTACTGCAGGAGTACCCTTAGAACAAGCCAATAAAATATCACTAGGTTCTAAATTACATAACTGCAATGCTGCATCTTTTGTTTTAAAAAATAGAAATGAGATTGGTGAAATAACCGAAGATCAGCAAATTAGGCTATTTAATTTAACTTATCAAAAATATGAGATTGATGCTAAAAGATTTTATGAAAAATATAGAAGAATTGATTCCCCACGATGGGATGAACTTAATATCAAGTTGAGGGATATATTTGTAGACATGAAATACCAAGGGGTTTTACATAAAGTACATATTTTGACATTCGAGAAAAATAGTACTAACGAAGTTATAGAACTAATAGAATCAAGGCAAGAAATAAGGCAGTACGAAAATGGGCGTAACCGAGTTAAATATTTGAAGGGTGAGTCATGATTAGATTTTTATATTTGTTAGTCTTCATTGGATTCTCTGCTATAGCTGGAAACAAAGAAAATACGTATTCTGAGGATTGCTTTGCAAAGAAGGTTACTGATGAAACTTATGTGTGCATTTCTGAAAAAAAAACTTCGTTCAAGAATGAATATAACAACACATTCAAAAAACTGGTGTTAAATGTAAAGAAGAATAAAAAGTATGTTATGAATTATAGTGACCTAGTAAAAGGTTTAATCCAAACAAAAATAATTTGGGATAAATGGGTTGAATCTGAGTGCTTGATGGAAGCTAATGTAAATGAAAAAGACACTAAGTATTATGAGAGTATATATAATAGTTGTTTAATTAGACGTTACTCAGAACGAATAAATTATTATAACCATTTTGGATTTATGTGACAATTCCCTATCTATGGATATAAGTAGTCACCCCTACTTATATCCATATCACCCAATACTTTCCAATATCAAAGTAATGACTCCAATTTATTGATTTAGTATGTAATAGTGTTTTTGAGGTACTTCTGTGGCTTCCATCTACGTGCGCTGAACCTCCTGTTCCGTAACTGAAGGCGTTGTCTTTAACGGCAAAAGTACCGCTGACCATCAGCGTTATCTATAAATCGCGTCGTAAGACATGGCAACTCACTCACACCTACATCCGCTTTCCAACCTAGGACACACCAGAAAATCATTAATATGGCGATGAATGGGGTTGGATGTCGCGCTAGCGCTCGCATTATCGGGGCTGGTTTAAACACTATTTTACTACATATAAAAACTCAGGCACCGCTCAGTAACGTCTAAAACACACCCGGGCAGTGATGTGATTGTTTGTGCTGAAATGGATTCGCAGTGGAGCTACTTTGGGTCTACATTTCGTCAATTCTGGCTGTTCTATGTCTATGACAAGATACTGAGGTGTTTGTGGCTCATCGCTTTGGCGAACGGACGATAATAACCTTGGAGCGTCTTCTGAATCTTCTGTCACCCTTTGAGTAGTCGTGTGGATGACGGATAGATGGCCGATGTATGAATCACGCTTGAAGTGTGAGTTTCACGTTATTAGTAAGCGCTATACACAAAGAATCGAACGACATAATCTGAATATTAGGCAACGTCTGGCAAGGCTGGGACGGAAATCACTGTCATTCTCAAAGTCGGTAGAGTTGCACGACAAGGTCATCGGATACTAACTCACGATATAACACTATCAATAAATTGGAATCATTACTAAAAAATATAAAAAAAGAAATAGTTAGTAAAATTGTACATAACATAAAAAACTGATGTTGGGTTATTAATAAACATATAATGCTTGACAAAAACTATTCATACTTAATAAAAAAAATATCTCAAATACTTACTCTATCTCAACAAACCCTTGAAAATCAGAACCTGGACCTCTATTGAGCCCTATAACCATAAGGTAATTACCACTAGTATTTATCTTAGTATCAACATTTCTTGCGTTATCATAATCTGATGCTCCATCAATAGTCTCTCCAGTGTAAGTGTTAGATCGATCTCTGTAACTACCCTCGTCATTTTCAGGAAGGAAAGATAAATCACCACTACCGTAAGATATCTTAACACCAGGTTTATATAAAGAAAGTGCAGAACTCCCATCACTATCGGATAATTCAATATGTAATTTATTACCTGCCTTTAATGGTAAAAACCAACACTGCTGCTGAAATCGTAATATACTACCTTTAAAATAAATTCTTTCCCTTGACCCAACATCTAAACTCTTTATATTAATACAGCTTTTTTCTGGAATAGGCTTATCATCCCCAGCTATTGCACATTTGGAAATAATAGCTAGTAATATAGGCAACACAATCTTTTTCATTATTAATTCCTGGAGGTTTTGTGAAAGCTATAGATGCTAAAATACTTTACGCAATTTCTTACCACTTTAAAGGTAATAAGGGAAGGCATCAAGATCTGATCATAAATGAAATGGTTAGATGCCTGCCATATGTCATTGATAATTACAAAATTAACACCCCCCCTAAGAATGTGTCATTTTCTGTCTCAACTATGTGAGGAAAGTAGAGGTTACAGTTCTTTGGTTGAAGAGGGAATCAACCCTCAACATAACCGTTATGAGCACAAAAAAATCTAGGTAATACAGAAGACGGAGATAGTTTTAAGTACAGAGGAAGAGGTTTCATACAAATTACAGGGAGATATAATTATAAAAACTTAAGTAAGATAGTTAATCTTGAGTTAATTTCTAGACCTTAATTTTTATCAAATGACATAAGATTAGCATTAAATGTATCGGCTATTTACTGGACTCGAAATCATATCAATACGCCTGCTGATAAGGATGATGCAAGAGAGGTAACATATAGGATTAATGGCGGCTATACCAATTTCCCAGATAGACTAGAGTTTTTAAGATGAGCTAAAAATGCTTTACTTTAATTACTCATATGTTAAATATATTTAATGTATATTTCGATTTTGCAGACCTGCTTTGTCAAATCTGCTTTTCATTAAAAACTTATTAGAAATAAAGTTTCTCCAAATGTAACTGTACTTATTGTCACGTATTGACCCTTAATATTTTCCTGATCCAGAACCTAAGCAGCTCGAAATGCCGTTCAGCGCTATTCGCCCCGCCATCTCGCCCATGCTCTCGTAGCACAAACGCTTTACCTTGCTCTCGCCGTTCTCAATGTGCTTAACCTCTTTAGTGCGAAGGTGAACCTCACTGGTGCTTTCGAACGCTGTTTGCCATGCTGTTTGCGCGGTAGGGTACCGACCAGAGATTTCGTACCTTTCGGTGGTTTGCGCGTGTTTGTAAAATTCTGGGTTACTCAGTGCTAAATATTCACCTTGCAAAAATGCCCAGCGCCCGGAGTAAATTTTTGCGGCGCCACTCTCAACCAAATCACTAATAAACTTGCCGACTTTTCTGCATCCGATCCCCGTCTTTTCGCTAATTTCAATCGCAGTTAGCGGCTTGTCGAGGCTTAAAACTTTCAGTATCTCTACTTTTCTTTCCATCACGCCCCCTGAAAGCAGCTGGTGTGAATTGATCTGGAGTATCAATCTCGGTGATAACTCGTTCTCCCGGCTTGGACCAGCGGCCGTTGATTCGTTGTGGCCTACCTGCTTTGTCCCAATAGCCCGCTCTTTGCAGGTAGCCTGCAAAGTTTGTTGGGATGAAAAGCGTCTTGGGTCGGATGTATTGCTCTTGCTCAGTTCCCCGCCATTCCTCGGTCTTGTAGTCGATAACGAGTTTTAACTCTGCAACGGTGAAGTCTTCACGAAACCGAATCCGGATATGCTCCAGAGAGGATTTATTTGTCGTGAAGCGTGATCCCGTGGTTTAGTCCAAATGAGTTAACACTTCACGAGCCTGTTCGGTAAGAATCACCTCTGGGTCGAGTTGCCCGGCAACCTGACAAGTGGGTTTTGATTTTACTGATGGTTCTTGTTTTGAAGTTACTGACTGATCCCCGCCAGATTCTGGCGGGTGAAAATGGTCCGTATTGCTCGATTCTGACGCGTCGGATTTCGACCGGTCAGATTCTGATGCGTCAGAATTTGAGGGATCAGAATCTGGCGTATGAGATAAAGCAACGCGTTTAAACTCAATTACATTCAATTGGTAAATATTCGGGGCATTACCATTTCCCGAACGTCGTTGCTGACGAGTTAACCACCCTTCTTTCTCAAGTTTACCGATCGCCGTGCGAATGGTTGATACCCCTCAAAGTTGCCGAGCTATCGTCTCGATACTGGGCCAACATACCCCATCATCGTTACAAAAAACGGGCCCCTTTCGGCGCCCGTTCTAATCAATCACTCAGAGTGATTAACTACATATTAGAGATGATCGCATCACCAAACTCTGAACATTTCAGTAACTTAGCGCCTTCCATCAGACGTTCGAAATCGTAAGTCACGGTCTTATTGGCGATTGCGCCTTCCATTCCTTTAACGATTAAGTCAGCTGCTTCG
>Ga0157364_1008842_pt1 | contig 10440 bp, 6 predicted proteins | sample AttsexASBM2_FD_111476 | JGI IMG/M metagenome (GOLD analysis project Ga0157364, IMG submission 111476) | Fungus gardens microbial communities from leaf cutter ant in Ribeirão Preto, State of São Paulo, Brazil - Atta sexdens ASBM2 | ecosystem: Host-associated > Fungi > Mycelium > Unclassified ... | reverse complement strand
TATATATATATACTTTATTACCTATTCTTGGCCGTTTTTGGTCGCCTTTTTTGGATTTTATCGAGTGGTTTGGTAGGAATACTGCCGTTCTGCTTGATCTCCGGCTTAATTGTTTCCACAATGGTTTTTCGTCCTTCAGTCTCGATCCGATTCATCGGTCTCTGTTCCGGATCATTCAGTAGAGGTCGATATCGCAGACTTTGTTCGACGGACATTGTAGATGAGGAACTATCGTCATCGTCGTCACGGCACGACCGTTTCGATGTAGTAATGAATCTGTTATTCGCGGATTTTATCCTTCGAAGGCGAGCTTCGGTGCCGAGTAAATTATCGCCTATAAAAACGATTGACATAAATTTCTCTATTTATAATAATGCGACATTTATTGCAATTTTTATTAATAACAATTTCGTTATTTTATTTTATTCACCGCCAAGGTCATTGTCGCTGGACTCCATGAAATACTGTTTCTTAACGATAGAAGATTTCTCAATGGTCGGCGGTGCGATCATGGCGAAATGTGCTAGAATTTGCGGGTCGATTGTAGTTTTCAATGAAGCCTCGCTTGTGGCTAAAGCGGACTTCGCTATTTGCAGTAGAGTTTTGTAATCAGTTGTAGTCTCGGAAGCAATAGCGAGTTCCAAAAATGGATCTTCGACGGTTTCTTCGAGCGCTTTTGTTTCTATATTTAATGTTATTTAATCTCTTCATATTAAACTGATTTCATTTTTACAAAAAAAAACTCAGCATATTTATTCTTATTATTATCGAATATTAACAGAAAGAAATTATTAATTACATTAGTTGACAGAAAAAAATTTTGATCAAGTATCAGATTAAGTGTTTTTTATACTTTTTGATGCATTGAATTCCAATCTGTATAAATAAAAACCTCATTTTTCTCAAAAACTTATCGTGATATTTTTATAGATTTCAATTCAGTGCATCAAAAATGATAAGAAAATCTATTCTGATTAGAGTTACTAGAAAAAAAATTTTTCTGTTAAGCATTGTTATTAATTATTAAGAATTTGCATATGTCTGTACTTACGATTCGTATTTTTCAAATTCATTGCCTCCACATTCTTTACGGGATCGCTAGACTTGTCAATTAAATCTGTGAGACCTGATAATTTAATTTCCTCTTTAATGGATTGATTATGCGGTTGTACATTTACCACCACTTCTGGATTATTTTGGATTATTTTCGTCTGTTGGTCGTTGAGAGCGGCTTTCGACTGCGCTGTCTTTATCTGTTTTGCGTCGATATTGGTAGGTATGCCTTCCGTCGCAGTGGATAAGTCAAAGTCATGTGCAAAGGCCATTACGTCCAAAGCTGCGGTTAACGCATCACCAAAACCTGCAGTAACTGCCGACACTTGCGGTTGACCGGCATTGGGACTGTAATGTACGTGAAATTAACGCGTAGCCACAATATTCCATGGATAGATTGATATAACATATAAAATGTTCAATTTAGAGAGAATAATTATATAATAAATAAATATTTAGTTCTCTCTTAAAGTAAGAAATTGACTTAAAGTAAGATTTGCCAATAAAAAGTTATAGATTAGCGATGTAATAAACTTACTTAAGGAACTTTTTAAATATCTAGCATAAAATATTCCATCCATTGACAAAAAGATATATATGATATGATATATAATAATAAAGATATATATGATATGATAAAAGATATATATGATGATACTAATAAATTAAATTAATAAAAGAAATTAATAAATAAAAAATTATTCGAAATTAGCTTTTTTTAAGATATTAAATTATCGATGTCTATGAAATATCTGATTCTTTATATTAAATGTCGGACCTATTCTATATCTTACATCCTACTATATGAATATTATATAACGCATCGCTTCGAGCTTCATAAATATTTAATAGATTCAAGATATGGTCACGTTCACATTGTTATTATGCGTTCGTTACATAAAAGCATAGCCAATCCATGAAGGTTTCCGATGTTTCTAAACGCCTGCGATGTTAACTATGTCCGGATTGCAGGTGGCAGACTCGACGGAATTACGAGGTGATAAAAAGTATCGTCCGCATACTGTCTCTCTGACAGTGAGTCACTCCCGCAAGGACGATTGTAAATCTATGCGTTGCAAGTTACAAACGCGTGGAACGGTCGAGACACAATGTCAGCGAGTAATTGAAACAGATTTGCACGTTTTTTTGAATGTATATGTGCATGTGAAATAATTAAATAAAGTTTAATAAAAAGTAACATAATTAATCAATTTTTAATATAATAACAAAGTAATATATCTAAACGAATGTAGTATAATTGTAATAAATTTTAATCAAAATAAAAATTAAAAAATATATACGTATAATAGATTGCAGCAACATTTAAATGGAACAGAAAATACATCATAATTTTTTATTTTATAATAGCGGTGTAATAATTAACAAGTATGTATGTTATAATCTGTAATAATATAACAGTAAATTGAATATGAAAGAGAGATTATAAGATAACATGAAATTTATTTTGAAATTATACCAATAAGGTAATAAACCAACAGATAAGTCTGGAGAAATACTGTGTGATGAGATGCGATGAAAGTATCATTACCTGACTCGCACAGGGGTAGAAAAGGACGCGCGACCCCACATTATACGACGGAGTTCCTCGCCAGTCATACCTCGTTTTCTCAATTCGTGTATCGTGACTTTTCCAACTCGCTGCAAAAGTACATGGGGCGTAGTGATAAAATTATAATGCCGTCATTCGTGTTACGATACTTTTATAGATGTAATAGAAAAGTTGAGAAACGGTTTTAAAAGTAATAATAATAAAGCAATATATTTGATTCTTTAAATATTTAAATTAGAAAAATTTCTTATTTATTTCGTTGATCTGCGAAAAAATGAGTTATTGAAATATTAATGCCGTTCATTTTTAATACATCTTGGAGTAAATATTGCGCGTAGTTGTACTTTTCTGACGAAATTTACTACACCGTAGCAAAATTTGCTGTGCGCATTTTACGAGAGTCGATACCAGAACTCATATCAGTCGAATGGGACGCCGATAAATAAATTGTGACGCTTGATGCACTGGTGCGAAATAAATCTTTGGATATACATCGGTGCATGCATACGCATGAAAAAAGTATAAATATAAGTAAATAAATCACCTTCCAATTAGATACAGCGCCCTTACGCTGCTTTGCTCTGGTTTTTGATTTACTTTTAATAACCAACACGCCCCTTTGTTCCGATGCGGGATTGTTCGGATCATCGCCGGGTCCCAGTTTAATGCTGTATTCCTGTAGATAATTATGAGCGTCTTTCTGGGATACGGCGCGTTCCAAAGACACTACGATTTTTGCCCACTTGAAAATTAATAAACAGTATTTAATTGAGCAAATAAACTCAAGAATTCTTTTGTGATATTTATTTGAGCACGGAAAGAACAGCTTTGTTAAAATATCTATATAAAATATATACATAAAAATTTAGCTGGCTACAGATCTGAAAACAATTTTGTTGGACCATTAAAATATGTAAATATGTAGGTCACTTAAACTGGTTGCTGGAATATCAAAATTTTTTGTAATATTGTTCATCATGCTTGAGATTCCTATGTAATTATTTTGATAGTCCAACAAAATTATTTTTAAATTTTATCCGTATCTACCTAAATTTTTAGGTATTTCAGCAAAATCATTCTTTCATTTATATGGAAAGAATGTTTTTGTTGAATGCTTTTGTTAAAGCTAAAAATTTAGTTATAAATGTAGACCTGAAAATAATTTATTGGATAAAATAATTATATAGCACACTCAAATTGTTAAAATGTCAAAATATTTTGCAGTATTGTTGATCATGCTTTCCTATGAATTTCCTATATAATTATTTTGATGGTGCACCAACATATTATTTTTAGATCTAAATTTTAGATACTTTAGCAAAATTTTTTTTCCATGCATAATCTACACACACACTACTATAGTTAATAATTTCATTTTAATTTATCATTAAACCTTTGTATAAGACAATTCATGCACAGTTCGAGTATTTTTATTGTGTATTTCTGTTTTCTATTAAATATTTTTCTAATTTCTGTATATAATTTCGTGTCAACAATAGATTTTTTAGTTTAATAAGTACAAATATTTTGTGGAAATATTAGAAACTTATTTTCTCTCGAAAAAATTTAATAATTTATAAGTAATATGTTTTGAAAGTGGATATCATAAATTAAGAAAGATCATGAATAATTTCAATACCAACCTGCTTGACGAATTCCTTTTCGCTTTGCTCGATAACATGTGCATATGTATTACCCATCATGGCAATTAGCATGTTGAGTAGCAGTATGGGCACAAGTACCATGAAAATCGCGAAGACGGTCTTGCTCAAGTTTGGATAGGTCGTGTTACTCAAATCCGCGTACTGCAATACAAGCAATAAAAGCAATTGGATAAATGTAATACTGGTACATCGTTGCCGGTAAATCGTCGCGACAATTACATGTGGGTGCTAATAAATAGACGACCAATGCCCGATGTTGCGTGCCCGCCGCGCGACGGCGGAAGCACGTAGAATTTTCGAACGGAAACTCGTATTTTCCATAGTCGCTATCCTCTCCCCTCCCCCCCTCCTCTCCCTCTCCTCCCTGTTAATTCAGTGCAACGAGTTAATCGTTATACGCGAACTGCGAAACCGAGCAATGATTTTTACCGGACAGGCGGTATTTTATGCACCCGCCGCGCGTTCATGCAGATGTACGCGCGATCGTTGTGCGCGCTAAATCTTTAATTTCGTCCAGGAAACCATATTGTAGTGTTATTCTGTGCGACGCGGAATTGTCCGTGATTGAAATTCAAGATTCATAGCCGCATGTTCTGACGCACTGCCGGAACAATGTTTGGGATGATGTAAACGCGTGCGACGTTTAATTTCTAACTTTGACATGCAGTAATTAAACTAATGTTTAGCAATGCTCTAAAATGTTTAAAATAGAAATATAAAGGATGAGAAAGAAAACAAATGAATGGATGAGATAAAGAAATGGATTCGTTCAATGGAAACGTTATTTCTGTAAATGTAAATAGAGCAAGTTAAATTTACTAAATTAAATTTATAATACTTTGCTCTTTATATATTGCAAGTAGAGCAATTATATGTGGTAGGATATAGATAAAGAAAAAGAAAGGATGTGTAAGAGAATTAGCTTACACTTACGTGCATGCGTGTGCAAGATAAGGATCTGCAGTAGAAATTGCCATGACGTGTGCCAATAAAGCGGTAATCTATGGTGAGCTTACGTTATAATCGCCGAGGGTTATCTGAAACAGTGCCATCCAGGTCGAAGGATAGGAATGATACAGAGATGATTTCACTCCGGGGAATCCCTTATAAAGAAAGTAAAACGATTGCGAGAATCCAAAGAGCATAATCGTGTAGATAATACCAAAGGTCAGCATATCGCCCGTTATCATGCTGTATACCATTGTGACAAATGGACCAGTCAATCGAATCGCTCTGTAAGAGAGAAATTAATGTAGTGAATAAGTATGATGAAGAGCATAAAGCATCTCATAAAAATTATGGCAAAACTAATTATATGCACTGAGAGAAATGTTATTACTCATAAAAGTAAATGTTTTAATTTTAAGATATTAAGTGTTAATTTTATTCTTGTCTTCGTTTTTTAAACTTAGGCCCGTTTTCATAATATATTTATCTGAAGATTACCAAGAAATTTATGAACTTCATTGAATCTCTTGGTAATCTTTAATCTTTAGGTAACCATATATTGTATCTTAAAACGTCTAAAATTGAAGTATTTTTTTATTGTGACATAATTAAATGTTTGTTTTGCAAAGATGTTTTAAATGTAAATATTTTAAACACTGCACTTTTCACAGTGTTTGGTATGTATAATCACTTTTATTTTGTGGTATTAACAAAAACTTTTTTACTTTTTCATTTAAAAAATTTGTTAGAATAATCATAAATTTTTATTAAAATAACACAATTTTTAAATGAAAAAATAAGATAATTTTTGTTAGTTAAATATCAACAGAATAAACGGTTATACGTATCAAACATTTCTCTCAGCGTGAAAAATAGAAAAATGCAATTTACGAAAATGATCAAATATCGAAGACAAAATTTTCGAAGTTTATTGGATTTAACTTGTGCACCGTGCAGTTTGTTTTGACTTTAATTACACAATGTTCCACATATTAGCGGTATCAACAAAATTATCATTATTGCTATTACGTGAATGAGCTGTCGTCGTGTTTCATTCAGTGATATTCGCGTATCAAAGTTCGAGGTAAATCAGTCTATTAACGTCATCGACATCGATTTCACTCGTATGATTCAAATGCGCTTAATATTATGCATACAAAATCCATCGTAAAACATTTGCCGGCTTGATATATGTGGGACACATGATAATTACATCCCTCTAATCCACCAAAATGATGTGTCTTTTCGCTCGCACTTGACAATCGCTAAAGCTAGATTCAAACATCATCATCCCACAAACAAATTGATACACGTGTATTTTCTTTCTCGCGGTACACGTAATTAAGTTTAATACCGATTAATGTAAAAGTGTTGTTTACGATTATCGTCGCGCTGGCTCTCATGATCGTTCAGACCGTTGAATATGTAGAAATAATAGCTGATTTGGAATATATGCAATTTTATATTTTGCTTCCATGAAATGGTCCAGATATTATTTGCATTTACCGGTATTAATTCGCACATTCGTACAGAGAAAGCTTTGGATAACAAAATATTCGATTAACAAGTTAAAAAGTGCATGGCTTTGAACACTTGATATCGGAGTTCAGTTATCGCGTTTCCAGTAGCCGCGATAACACGAATAGGTCAGGCACGAAAAGTACTTGTGCAGCAATCCGCTGTGCATATGTAAACTACTCTTCTTACACGCAGCTCACAAATTTATAACGAGGAAAACAATTAAATGCTAATAACTCTACCTACCAGAGAGAGAAATTTAAATACATTATTGATTACCCTGAAATCGGTAATACAATTTATCCTTTTTAATATCATTTAAAAAAATAAAAAATAAGCGTAAAGTGATTTAAGTGATTCTAGTAAATGATATAATAATTTACAACTTTCAGGCATTAAAAGCTACTAAAAAATATTAATAAATAATTAAAATTATTCATGTCGTAGACACGAATATATGTACATAAATGAATTTCAATAATAAATTGTGAAATTGACAAGATAAAAAGAGAAAATTTATTACGCAGTATATAAGGATATGTTTAAAATGTTTAAAAGTCTTTTAATTGATATCCCTGTACTCAAAGCGAAAGAAAATTTCATTTTAAGTTAGCGTATTACTGATTAAATTAACTTTGTAATACTCCAATGTAAGTAAGTTACGACTCTTTCGTTATCGCAAAGTTAGAATCGCGACTAACTACTAATATAAAGCAGACTTCGAATAAAGTATTAACGTATTATACTCTATCGCCATTAAAACAATTCACTGACAAAGATTTACTTCAATATTCTTCATATTGTCTACCATAACTAAATTTCCTTTATTTCGTAACTGTACACAAAAGAATATAATATATTAACAAAATTTAATTTTAGTTTTAGCTAATTGAAAGAAAATATAAATGAAATTATCGTTGAAATTATAATAAATGGAATTCTAAACGGAATTATATATAAATTATTTTATTCTCAATATGTTGTACTGGATTCTTCGTCCTTTTTCGTCCGATGATTTTTACGCTTTGAGGATCGCGTATTTGCGTTATACAATTACAACTAACGGTATGCATTGATGAAATCAAAACGATTTGTAATTCGAGACTCGTGGCATCCGGCGTATCATATGCGAGCACAATAGGAATACGAGCTGTAATCGAGGGATCGAAGAACGAGCGATTAAAATCGATGTCGTCACTACCGCCGTCGTCATACCGGACGGCTACGGAAAACAAAAGCTTTTTAATCCGACGCTGCATCCGCACCCGTCGACAGATCGACAAATTTTTTAGATTCGTCATTCGGCTGAGATTAAGATTGAAGAGACTCTGTGAGCGAACGAACGAATGAGCGAACGAAGCGTCGGACGGATGAACGAATGGCGAATGATCGACGAATAACGGCGGAAGAGAGAGCATCGATCGAGCCTCCATTAACTTCGGCGACGACGTCGTCGTCGTCGTTGGTCCTACCCTCTTCCGCTAATCGATGGGTGACCTTATCTTGTCAAGGGTTACCGGCACCCATAAATCTTTGGCCTTTTTCTCAGAGTAAGTTCAAGGGAGGGTACAGCCGCGATAGAAAAGACACCGCGGATATTCTCCGATATAACTCGCACGGTATAGCACAGTATAAGCGATGCAACTTGGATGAGGAATATAACATCGTTGTCCCGGGTATCGCGTATACGTTGTCCCGGGAAAATCAATAGGAACGTCGACTTCCGCTCGCCAAACAAGTTTCCGCTACGCAAGTCTTCCTTGCTACTTTCAGTGAAGTTCGAGAGAGGGGACGTCATATTTTTTTCTTTTTTTTTCATTGCCTTATGCAATTCCTTCGATAATTATACCGGATTAATGTCAGCTACTACGGTGAGCCATCGTATCGATTTATCATAATAATGAATTATAAACAAACTTTTGTTTCTTTCTGCCATGATGAATATCTGATTATGAGAAGGAAACTTGAAAATAATTAATTTTAACTGCTAGCTTTGCGTATGCAGAATGTTCCATGAAAATTACATTTTAACTGTAGAACTACTACGTTAAAAATAACTTCTATATTTTTGAGAAGATACATGGATGATAATTTTACTATTCCGTTTAATTTGTATTTATTAATCGTACGATATTAATGTAAATTAAATAAATTATTAAATCAATTATATCTGTGTGAATATCATTGCTACCAAAGAAATGTATGTTTAATATACTGCTACAGGCTTAATATAGCTTTTGACGCTGACAAAGTATCAAATCGTATTAATTCAAAAAAAGAGGATAAATTGAATGATGAGTAATATCACTAGAAAAAAATTATAATGTCATTATCGATGCCGTAATTCAATGTAGCCTTTGAAGTCCAGAACTGTAATGAAGGACTAACTATGTTACCGAGTTCCCATAAAGTGGGGCTTCAATATATTTTATTTATTTAGAGCGCGGCGCGACGTAGAAGCCGCGATATTCCCCACGCGTAATTACTGTCCATCAGGATCCTCTTTAGACTCCCGACATCACTTCGTTTAAGTACGTATACGTGCAGTAATTCCTCAAAGGTTCCCGCGCACTCTCGATCCCACTCGGTGTTTCTTGTCCTCCATCACGGCTGTCGTTCGCCTTGGCAATAAGCCACAGTCACGCCTGAGATTAATTTCGCACAAAATTTAACGGAGCCCGCTACAACCCGCCTCTAAAGTTACGGCCTAAGTGCTTTACGATGTACCATTTATGAGCCACCGTTTTACGTCTGTTTAAATTCAATATACACTCTTTGCGCCTGTACAAGTCCCAGGGACGCCTCTGTATAACTTATAGCTAGCTCTCAGGCACCTTGTATCTTAGGCGCAGCTGAAGGCCACAGGAAGAGGGTACAAAAGCTAATATAATATTCTCTTCTTTGTTGATATTTCGCGCGTTTCAGCTCGAAGACGATATCTGATAGAACTTTTTCGCATTCTATGATATATAGGGTGTCCCGTAAATTTTGGCTAATCGCTTTTGTGTAGAGCAACTAAACTAAGTCGAAAAGTCCTCTACCATTTTGCAATTTTCGCAATAGATATTAGGGTAACTCTGGCAAATACGCTTGGTATTTACGCCGTAGAAGTCAGAAAAAATAGAAGGAGGGAAGGGGGGGGGGTAATTTTCTCGCAACTACTTTGTTACATGCCTTTATATTATATTAATATTACGATTTCAGTTTCTTACTGTTAATATTAATGTGAAATTATTGTGAGTTGTTGAATCGATTTTTCACTGTGTTGAGTAGTGTCATCATAAATTATAATCTATATAAAATGATTACTGTAGGACGTGCAAAAGACTTAGTGGTTATTTCATGATACATGAATGTAGGGAAATAGTAAAGCATGTTATATAACAAAATACAAGTACTTTGCTCTTGTATTCTTCGTTTAGTTTGTTCTTGTATATTTCACCTGTTTGGGATATACGGCATTTTTAGCGAGTGGAATTTATGCCCAAAGTATACAAAGTGGGCAGATTAAATTCAGTGCTAAATGCAATAAATGCATTACATGAAATATGTACCTCATGTCATAACACTTGTAATACATGTGGGAAGATTGTAATTATTATTTATTACTTTATATACATATATTTATCATTCTTATTCCTTAATAAAATTTTATAAACGCATTTTATGAGTTATTGTGTCATTTTA
>Ga0157364_1008840_pt1 | contig 10440 bp, 3 predicted proteins | sample AttsexASBM2_FD_111476 | JGI IMG/M metagenome (GOLD analysis project Ga0157364, IMG submission 111476) | Fungus gardens microbial communities from leaf cutter ant in Ribeirão Preto, State of São Paulo, Brazil - Atta sexdens ASBM2 | ecosystem: Host-associated > Fungi > Mycelium > Unclassified ... | reverse complement strand
CTTATGAAAAACTTTACTTGCTTGAGAGTAAAAAGTATATCGGAAAGTAAAAAGTATATTTTATTATACGATTATAGTAAATTCATTTAAGTGATTATTACTTACAGTAAATCGTATTTTCAAAACTTTTACACATTTATATTTTTTACCGTAAATTTTGTCTACTAAGACAAAAAAATATTCGTCAATAAAATAAATTCTATTGAGATAGTAATTTATAGATTTACTTTACGAAAAAGTATCATACAGTATCGTAAAAATATTATACAGTCGTAAAAAGTACCATACGATCGCTCATTTATGAGAAAAGTGAAATAAATTTTACACAAGTGGCTTGTTTCTATGTAGACCTGTAAATTCTATAAAATTTATTAGAATTCTAACGCATATTACTTTATCTATATGTTGGACCCCGATTGCGTACGCTTTAGGGTCAAGCGACGCTGAATAGTCCAATCATTTGGCGTAATATAAAATACCGGAAGAGCGTATAAACGCCTCGATTCATCGTGACTATGCCACGATTTCCATGATGCAACACTACGTGTCGCGAAATATTTCACGATTTTCTTAAGTTCAGTCGGATGGACTGAAAAAACGAGGCCAATGCATGCAGAATAGCATATAAATGTAGTCAGAGTAGCGATAAAAACATTTTATCTGACATTATGAGCTGAATGGCGATTTTTTTTTCTTATTTTTATTCGTTATTTCAACATTTTTGATTTGATAGTTTATCGTTCAATAAGCATTTAGTAATTCTTTAATATGATGAGGTCTATTCTTTCTTGAAGAATTCTGAACTAATGCAACAAGTTAGAGTAAAACAAACTGTAGCTATCTCACTATAATTTATTGTATATCAACATACATCGGCTCAGAATTTAAGGTGGAAAAAGAACAGCCCTATAGTTATTAGGACAAACATGATGGACGTTTGTGCTACTCTTAATACATCTAGAGCTCTAAACGCACGTAATTTTTCTCTGTGACCGCATCATGTACCATCTTTTCTCTCTCCCTGTCTGTCTCGTTTTTATGCCAGCATTCATATGCACGATGGAAGTATCGGTAATTATACTTAACGGTATAATTAAGATATATGCGAATACGGCGACGTGGGCTGAAGGAGTTGTGTCTTCTGTTCTTTCAGAAAGTTCGTCGTCGATGCGACGTCCGCCTCTTTAGAAATTCAAGACGTGTGTTATGGAAAGGAGTGTTACGGAAGAGCGGGAAAAAAGTTAGAAAATACACGGCTTCCGGCGAACGGTTCCCGTGCGTTTCCCGACTATCGGAGAATCACGTCAGGTGTCTTTAGTGAAAGCGAGTTAGCAGTTAATTTAATTCGTTGCTAATTAACGTCTTGCACTCATGAGTTTGCGACGTTTGAGACGTGAGAAAGATGGGACTTGCGATATAAATATTAACCGTAGAATCGGGAACAAACTATCTTGTGGTTTTTTTTAGAAAATGGGATAAAATTGTCAAGTTACTCTTCATGAAAAGTCGACATCTTCTCAAGAGATTTTTAAATAATTCAGATCTTTTTACAGAAACTTCAAAGAGATCCCGAATAATAGTAGATGTGGACTTAGGGAAAAATGGCAAACGATTGAAGATGCGGGTTTCGCTGAATACCAAAGTGGTATGTTGTGCTCGAAGGTCAATTTATGAAGAGCAATAGAACAGGACAGGGATCATTATGGACTATTATCAGCGAAAATAATCGGCGTTTGAATTCCGTTTTTTTGCGTTTCGAATCGCAAAAAGAATGAGACGTATAATTGGTCGTTAAACTAGGTACTCTTCAAGCGACCTTCACCGAGCGAGAAAATAATGATACAAGAGCCTCGAAAATGCGCAGGAAATTGACAGCATTGATCACCAAAGATAGTGATTTGAAAAATTGCGAGTTAATAAATAAAGTCGGATTTGTGATCGAGAATTTTCGTAGACCTCGATTTGCTTTTTGTTTCTTTTTCCAATTTTTTATTAAAAAAATAAATCTTTAAGAGATTATCGTCAAATTAAGATTATATCATTCGATCGATATAATCTTAATTAATAAGTTTAACTTATTTGCCTTGTTCGCGAGTTTTTGTAGCAAATTTTGAATATTGCGTTAAAGCAAATACAAGTACTCTAAATACAATCATTAAACGAAAAGTACAATTTGAATTCCGGAACGAATAATAATTTATACAGCTTGTCTTAAAGACATGATGTTTATGGGCAGAACTATGAATTAACAGATGTTTCATTACGATAAGATAAGAACCTCAGGCAAAACAGGGCGCAGTTCCGGGATGAAAATAAAAGAAAAGCCGCGAGCGACGGTTGATTATAGATTTTCTGAGTGGCGTCACGCGCCATGAGATCATCGGCATCGGAAAATGTGAGCGTCAATTCCCGCGTGCGAGGCACTGCCGTTAGAGAAACAACGCTAAGAAGATTCGCCCACACGGCCTCTGCACCAAAGGCAGGCGATAATACCTCGTCGTTACATAATAGCGCATATACATTGCGCATAATTGCGCATAAACACGCTTATCGTGCGCGACGCCGTGTGTCATGGGTTAGGCAAACAATTACTATACGATTGCAGAGCAATTTGTCCCTTTTTATACAAAAGAAACCCTGAAACAGAAATTTTCTAAGTATTCTGATTCCCGGTTTGCTCGGTTGACCAACAAATCTTTCATCATTTTCGACTTTCATCTTACAAAACGCATCGCAAAGCATAAGCCAGAAATTGATGTCATTAACGCCAATGTTACCAACGCAAATCGTAATGATTAAAGAAATTTAAACAGAATTATATTAATAATTCTGGCCTGTTTCCAATGTAGATAGACTTTAACCTCAGTTCAATTTTTGCTCTTCTTCTTTTTACAGTTGTGAGAAAAAGATGAAGAGTAAACTGAACTGAGATTAAAATTAATCTATAATATATTATATAATGCATTACGAAAAATTTCTGGCTGAAAATGGATGAAGGAAATTGTTAATATCAACCAGAATTCTGGTTATTTCAACAAGAATTATAATAGATTTCACTAAAAAATTCTAACTTATCCATTTTCATCAATCCAAATTTCAATTCATATTTTCTAAATCTGAATCAGTGATTAATCGCTAATATCAATGCCAAGTATGCCACTAGTAGCCAGTGAATTAAAAATATGAGATCCCTAACTTAGCTAATCTTTATTATGTGATCTGATTAACCTCGTTTTAATGCTTAAATTCAATGAATACGGTATTGGAAGATTGAAATTGACATGTCATGAAAATGTCAGTTATATAATGCTCAAACATTCTTCCTTTTTTTAGTTGAATTCACTGATTATCAGTGCTAAGTATGCCACTGGATAATTAGACTATCCACTGATTCAGATTTAGAGAGTACAATCAGACTCTTTTTTCAGTGTGGAAACAGGCATTATTAATCATTAATCGACTTTTCTGAGGGAGATGAGATTCGGAGAGTTCATTCCGTTGCCAGGCTATGTAAAGGGTAACAGGGCAACGGTCAAAGAACGCGTGATGAAAGGGCAGCAGGGTATTATTCTGTATTTTCATATCTGATTGTGCGCACACCGGCGCAACATGGAACAGAGCGCTGTTTTGCGGAGATAAATCTGCGTGTTACCCTACCTTTCACTTGCGCACGTGTACATTGCATCTCGCTGCCCTCGGGGTAAAGTCGCATAATAAGACGCGAGATTAAAAGCGAACGCGGGTAGCGATGCGAAATTTACGAAAAACAGGGTAGTTTCTATCGCGTGACAAGTAATTTCTATCGCGGGAACGCTGACGCGAATTATTCTCTCGCGACGATTGGCACATAGTAATTAAAGTTTATGCGAAGTCTAAGATACGATAATTTAAATCCAGGACTTAATTTTAAATCTAGATCTTTAGAACTTTCGAGATATTACTTCATTTGATCGATTCTAACAATTTATATTTGTATACATCCGAAAATTGTAAGCATGTCAGAATTTGAATACATAAGTTAAAAAATTGTCAGTTTATTTGTATATACGAGATTTTTTTACAGTGGCCACACATGTTTTTATCGTCGATTTTCATCGATTTTACAAGTTAGAAAATTTCAATTGATGTATGTATATATATATATATATATATAAAATATATATTTTATATATGTATTGCATTTTGATATATAAATTAAATTTTTTTACAATAGCCACACGCATCTCTATCGTTGACTTCCATCGATTTCATCTACATCTTTTCTGTTACGAAAAACGACTCAAGAGGAATGTGTTTCGAAAAGAGCATGTAATCGTGCCTTAACGCGAACTTCTAACACAATTGCACGGGGTCACGAAGAAAGAGAGAGTGAAAACGAGACTTATGCAAATTTTTATTCGCTCGCCGGGCGCGCGTAACCTTTCTGCGTCGCTTTGAGGATACCGCGATGACGATTCCAATCTTATTAGCATCAACATTATTAAATTGCTTGTCAATTTATTATTCTCGTTCTAGTCACGATTGTGTTTTAAGATTTCAAAAAGATTTCTATGTGCCAAATTTATGTATATAAATTCAATCTGTGTGAAATATTTGAGCACTTACGCCGGTATTCATAGTTCGGATCTTATATTTAAGATCGTCTTAAGTTTTAAGATGTTATAAATCAATCAGAGAGCTGTATTAGTATTTTAAGATGGTCTTAAAATAAGAACAGATTATGAATACCAGCCGAAGATTCGCTTTGACCAAAAATAAGTTTTCTCTTAATTGATGCAATTGATGTGTTTGTCACAGAAATTTTATTGCGATGAACTACGAAAAAATATGTTTGTCCTGCGGATCTCTTATTTGTATTCGACGAACAAGAATTTGGTCGTCAAAACATGAGTGTCACGAGCGTGATTACGTCATGACCGTGAAGTATGCATAAATAATAAAAAGATAGAAAATATTGAATGTACGCAAAGTTGTTCGCGTTTATGCATGAATGAATAAAGCAGATAGACATCGATAACTGACTGTATAACACGGCAGATCAAAGATTGATTTCTCAGAATTATTTTAATTACGAGAGTAAATTGAATTTTCTTCACGCTGCAAGCTCGATTAAATTATATGTTTCCAAGTTAATATGCGAGGCATGCTAGATGTACATGGTATTCGACATAGTAACGCTAAGATTCTGTAATCCGCTATAGAGCGTAACTTAACAGGAGGCTGAAATATTCATAGATATGTAATCAGTGTGCAGAACGTGTTGCTCTAATAACGCTCGAGACTGATCCCTCGGACTTTGCCGGACGACCGGAAGTTCGAATGTTCATGAAGGGGATGGTCGGAGGCTTCACGGAAGATCATCATTAGCGCTTCACGGCTATTTTGAGTTCTATTAATATCTCTGAAATCAAGCGAAGCGCCGTGGCTTCTCCTTGCCAAGCCCAGGTATGATCTAATCGTGATCGTATATGCGCAGGGTGTAGCAAAGAAAACAGAATTGCGCGCATCTTCAATCATAGATTTGCGTGAGAGAAAAAAGAAAGGAAAGAGTGAAAAAAATTTCATGGAATCTACTTAAAATTCACTGGATAACGAAAGTGTATAATTCATAAACATGCCACATCAATATGTGCCATCGATTCTAATTGCTACTTTCACTAGAATGATAAATAGCCTGGCATTAATTGTCAGTAATTATTTAGTCAATTTTCCTATCATTTATTTCGCGACTGTGGAATGTTTAATTACTTTGATTTGTAAGAATAATTTATATTAGACGATAAATAATCTTGCTGAACGATGAGAACTGTCTGGCCTTTCACGGAATTACCGTGAATAACGCGGCAATTAATGACAGAAACTAATAATCGTACGGCATTCGAACGAGAAATGTCGCAGAACTCCGATGAACCTTGGGAAAGATATAGACGCGAGAATGATATTTGTGGAGTGTTGCAATCGTGTACTCAAGGAAGTTCCTCCTCAAGCAGCCGCAAACATTTTATGTTGCGATCGATTGCGTAAACGGAATGCAACGACGAAATTGTCGCCGGGCGAACTTTAGCTCTCATCATCGATCTCGACGGCGGATTATTTCCTATCAATCGAGAAGCGAAAGTGTCAATTGCGAGTGCGACACGTAATATTTGCAACCGAAATTCGAACGCCGACAAGCCGAGCAGTCGCAGCGTCCGTTGCAAGGCCGTCCGTTTCGAAGCAGGATAGCTTCAGCTTCGGTATGGATTACAGGCGTGGTACGGCGCTTGAAACAATACACCGATACGATATATCACACGCGATTCTATCGCTCTGAATGCAATATTATGTAATCTCCCCGGCGGTGAGCAGATAACGCGAATCAGCGACCTCATTGTATCACCGTTCAAGGAAACGAAATTTTATGCAACGGAACGGCGAGCAACTTCCTTCTCCAAACGTTATTTCAATATCGTCAATGTTGTTCGTTCTTCCTTCGCCGGAAATGTGGAAGTAAAATTCCGATCGAGCCAAGATATCGACATGTCATTAAATCGAAGTCGGTTGCGAAGTACATGAAACCGTAGAAGTAGTATATTCCCATCACATCGAGGAACACGCGGTCTTCGGTAAATATTCATGATGTATACGTGTAATGCTAAGCTGCGAGGAGGACGAGGCGGGGCGAGCAGACAAATGGAGGAGTCTTCCTGCATGCTAAGGCAGGATCGCCGCGTGTTAAACTCTAGAACTGCACGATGGCAGCACGATACAAGCCTTCGTGCGCATATTGAATAGCGATATGCGCCGCGTGATACACTCGCGCCTTACTTTTCGTTGTCGTCATCATCACCGTCGTCGTCCTTGTCGGCGGCGAGCTTAAATTAAGTGGTACCCCGCAGCGCCAGAGAATTCAATCAGTCTACTCACCGTCGGACGACATTGCCAAGGGTAAAAGATCACCGGCGGCCTTCAGTTGATCAAACTTCTCTATTAGCAGGAGCATTCTGTAAGCAAAATGGACAACGGATTTATATAACGTTGCGATTAAAGATTTTCATTATAACGCATCGCACTGATCAGTTAATTTTTAACGAGGAAGAGAAATATTTCTTGAATGACTGAATCACGATCAAGAGATCGTGAAATTCTATGCAGACCGAAAGTCGAAAGACAATCGCTTTCTCCGTCCATTTCACTTACTTGGCTTGCGGCACATTGTGTTTTCTTTGCAAATCGACGCGTAATCTCTCGCCTACGTGTCGATAGATGTCCGCCAGCGTGTTCAGAGCAGTTTCCCGAACCTTTTCCGACGGATCTGACAACAGCTTTACGATACTCGGAATTACCCCCGATAGTGCCATCTCATCTGCTCCATGTCTGGAAAAATTCAAATTCCATTAAAAAAAAACAATTTCTTTTCGTAAATATAATTTATTTCAAGTAAACACCACTCACTCATTCAACGTAGTTGTCAACAGAATCAGGGCCTCTTCTCGTAATTTTGCATTCTTATGATTGAAGGCTGGACGAAGTCTATCCAGAAGATTCTGAGGCGACATGCATCCCTTTTCCATAATTTTCAGAAGCACCAGTTGCGCCTTCTCCCTGGTAGCATCTTTACTGTCACCTGTAACAAATGCGAATTTAATTGTCGATTTGTATACACGTGAAATTGGGATCGAATATCTTCGCACGTGTGCATGCGATTATTCTTGATGTCGGCTTCGCGGGACAACTGAAAGCAATCGGCGGACCGGTTCTCGACAAATATGGTGTATACATCTGTCATAGACTTTTTTTTTCAACCTCATTAGAGGCATTTAAACGTCACTCTGGATCGTTCTATTTGAAACTCATTTAGTGATTAACGATGATTCACCCAATACGCGGCGAAATGTTCGTGAAACTCATCACACTTTCGAGATACAGGTTTATAGGGATGGTATAACTTTCTAATTAATGCCTGATGTTAAAATTATCCCCGACTATCTTTACATCGCGAATACGGAATATTTACAAACCGAAATATACACGAGCTTCTATCGATGCCAATTATCGACCATCGTGAGCCGTTTGTAGAATTATCGATTGTCGTAAATAATAATAGAAATTTTCGATATCGCGTATCGTGCTAGTCGATTCTTCCCCGAAGACGATTTACGAGACAAACGGATGGAACAAATACGCCCCGTACTCACCTAGCCTGTCTATCGTCGGCTGGATGATGGTGGAGATGTAAGGTTTGAAGTCATGACCCATCCGATCTGCGAGATACGTGAGGATCTCTAAACCATTCTGGACAACCTGCAAAAGAAGAACACGTACGTTGTTTGAATTTATGGCGCATATCGGCCGATTATAGCCGCGGTGGCAATGATTGTCCTCCTTCGGTGGGATCGCGTCGTCGCTTTCGCGTGAAGCGGTCGGTGCATCAAGGCGATCGAGGTCTACCGGTTAATTTAGCGAGCACAGAAAGCGTTTATATGGAACTCCATTATGGTATATTAATTAACACTTCCAACTATGGCGAAAAAGCAGGTTAATAATAGAAGCGCATTGGCGCAATTTGCTCTCGCATTCTTCGCGTTTGAAAAATGGGATTATGCCATTCAAAAAATATCTTATTTTTATATAATATAATAATTTTTGTTTTGTTAAATATAAGTATACAAAATAAATATTTAAGATAAGTATATAAGATACATGAGTTAAATAGGGTAGAGCAAAGTTTTCTACTCCATTTCTCACGATAATGATTATATTTCTGAACAGCATATGTTGATTTATTATTTAATCTTTAATTTATTATTTAATAAAATTTTATAATATAAAAAATAAATTTTAAAGGCTGTGCTTGTGCTTTCAAGGGTCATTTCAAGGGTGATTATATAATGTAATTATAAGTCATGATACTGCAAAGAAATATTGTTTGTTGTCGTTTGTGATGATTTCATTTTTATATTGTTATATTCTTTATTTATATTGTTCAGTATTTTCCTTGGATGATAATCCAACGAAAAAAGACTCAACGTCAAAACAGAGAAAAAAAGATATCAAATATCAATTATTCTTTTGAATAAAATCTAGTAACTCATTTAACAAAAATAAATCATTGTTTCTGATCAACAACAACTACGATATAAATGGAGAGAGTATGAAAATAGAGGAGTAGGCCTAAGAGATCGTATCTCTCGTGCAATGTTGACAGCTTGCGTGATGCAAACATATCGATCCAGAGGGAGACGAACTCCTCTTGAAGACGGAGAATCGCTGCTGTATTTCTTCTCATTCGTTAATATGCGAGTCTCGCCAGACGCAAGTGCACTTGTGATTACAAGTAATACGATACGTATACAGAATGCAGGTTTCTGTTAATCAAGAGAATGCATAATTCAATTAATCCACCAGCGAATTTCTAATTGAACGTAATTGTAATTTAGTATCTGCTAAACGCACGCGAAAGGCGACTGCATAGTAATTACAGTGGAAGTCATAACACAAATCACTGAGTAACGCCAACGATAATACTATATCTTTAACGTGTCGATTTTAATATCCCATAATATATAACATTTATATCTCGAATCTAAAGAGAATATCTAGGTGAACATTGCTAAATTTAATTTTCCATTGAGCAGCTTGTACACTACCATCACAAACTGCAAAGTGTTTAAACGTCGCAGTACGACGTTTAAATACATTTAACGAAGTGCTATACATAGGCGTATAAACCTATTTTCGAGCCACGGGGTAAACGTTCTCTCAGGGCTATCGTCTGGCTATGACATCATTGCTCAGTACCGAGAATTTTTGCTCTCCTCTTTGGTTTTGCTCTTCTACGCTATTATCTTCAATCTCTCGATAAAACTACATGCATCTCTAATCCATTCATGATTGTATCTATCAAGTGACTTACACGTTATATTTCTACGCTACATTGCATTCATAAAACGTAAACATCTTGATAAGATCTATATTTGTACTTATATATCTTTATTATCTTTCAATATCAATTGCAATAATTATCTATTAGGTAAAATAACGATACACAACTAAAACAACATAGAAACGATAACACACTGACAAAAATTTGCTAAATCTTAATACATATTTCTTTAAATAATACTAAACATTTACTTACAGTAAATATTTATTCAATAAAAAAATGATAAATCAAATTAATTTTATATTAAATAAAAGATCTTTTTCAATGCACAATTATAACAACATAAACAAAAATTTACTATTGCAAATTAATTATTTCTCATTCAATGTAACAAATAATCAATAGTATCACAAGCAAATAAAAGGTTCATATATATTAGGTATACAAAAAAGTCTGAGCTTTAGATTTGATACAACCGAAATAACAATTTAAATTTTATATATCTTCCCGCCTTTTTGTGGTTTTAAAGTGTTAACATTTGGCCTTCTAAAATGCCATATGGTTTGACGTTTGAT
>Ga0157364_1008839_pt1 | contig 10440 bp, 7 predicted proteins | sample AttsexASBM2_FD_111476 | JGI IMG/M metagenome (GOLD analysis project Ga0157364, IMG submission 111476) | Fungus gardens microbial communities from leaf cutter ant in Ribeirão Preto, State of São Paulo, Brazil - Atta sexdens ASBM2 | ecosystem: Host-associated > Fungi > Mycelium > Unclassified ... | reverse complement strand
TAGAAGGTCAAATGTTAACGCTTTAAAACCACAAAAAGGCGGGAAGATATATAAAATTTAAATTGTTATTTCGGTTGTATCAAATCTAAAGCTCAGAACTTTTTTGTACACCTAATATTTAAAATGAAACACCCTGTATTTATATACATGTGTATACATATACACATATATATATATATACAGAGAGTATTTCATTTTAAGTGATATGGTCGATTATCTTGCGAATTGATGATTTATTGAAAAATTTTTCGAACAAAAGTTGGTTTGAAGGAGGACACATAAAGGAGGAAATGTGGAATCGATTTTATCAAAATCAGGTCAAAGTTATTAATGTTTTTTTTAAATAGAAACCCCTATTTTTTATCACATATTCTTGTAGCTTATCTCGAGAGCTTTCCAAAATACTATAATAAAGTTACATTTCATTGAGTACTTTTCGAGTTATGGAACTTGAAAGTTAGTACTAAATAGTACCGTCGACATTATCCATGTACGCATGCGCGTGAGAGCGGGATTCTTACGCGCGCGCATCTCCGTGAGCTATCCACATTGCTTGACATACGCTTACGCGCACGGAATAGAGTCCAATCCTTCTCAATTTAACTTTCCTCTTTTTTTCGTATAGCTTTTTCTTTCAATGTTTTTACATTGAAAGAAATAGTAAAGAAATAGTAGTAGAAAAGAATTAGTAGTCTTTTTCAAAGCTTTTTTCAAAATGGCCGCTACAGTTCAAATGAAATATTGTTGATATTATTCTTGTGCTTGGTAAAGTTGGATAAAATTATTGTAGAATTATTAAACAGAAAAATTGTATTGTAATAAATATCTGTTTAGATGACATCTAAATGCAGATAAGAAGAATTTTATTACGAGAGCGTAGAAAAATTCATAAGAGAAATCGCAAGCAAATACAATAAGTGCTGAAGATGACATTAATGATCCGCATGTATAAGCAGTGCTAGCAATGATAAACTTGAATCCTCATATTTTGACTAGAGAACTGCAACGTAATTTTCCTGTATTGAGGATTTTATAAAAATATAAATTCTATTCCTATCGCATCACTTTAACCTAAGATGTAAGTAAAAATGATATAAGGCTAAGAAGACAATTTTGTCGTTGGACATTACAAATAAGACAGAATTCAACTTTTTTTCAGTGTGTTCTCTTCAATGATGAAGCCTCATTTCATAACAATGACAACTCAAGAAGTATAACTGTTATTATTGTCCACAATTCTCACTGGACTCAACGTGTTGATAATTGACATCATTAAAGTTTAAATACTTGATGCGGAATTGTAAATAGATATTTGATTGGTCCATATTTTTTTGATAATCACTTAAAACTTACTTTTTTTTTTGCAGAATAAATTGGCTGAGTTTTTAGAAAAGGTTGATTTTGTTACTCGACAAAAAATATAATGGCATCAAGATGATGCACAATTCTATTCTCATCGTTATTGTGACTCAATAACATCTTTTATGAAAGATAGTTGGGGGGGAGTATGAATATATTCGATAACTTCCACGATCTTCCAATGTAATTTCGTGCGATATTTTTTGTGGGGCTACATAAAAAATATTGTTTACAAAATTCCGCCGACATCTGCAGGAGACATGAAAAATTGAATAACTAAAAATGTTTGTCGTAGCATTCCTCAAAATATTTTAATTTCAACAGTAGAAAACTTTGAAAAAATTTGAGGATATGTCTGTAAGAAAATGGAGCTCCATTTGAATCTTATCAATGGTTAAAGACATACTACATTTATAGTCATTTGAACTGCGTGCCGAATTGGTTTTCCTTATAAATGCAATTAAACTATTGTAATAATATCACGAATTAAATTGACAAGAGGTTTTTAATTTGATATTCAATCAAGCATCATATTAAAAAGATGTTTCATAGTGTTCTAAGAATTAACAAATATTATCCAGGACATGATCCTGAACAACATTCAAAAAGTTTTAACCGTTAATCGGATACCTTACGTAATGTTAATGATAGGTAATGTAACCTTCAAGTCATATAACTCGGAAAATACTTTATGAAAAAATATTTTATTATAGTTTTGGAAAGCTTTCGAAATGTGTTACAAGAATATGCAATGAAAAAGGGGAATTCCATAGGAAATTTCAAAATTAACTTTCAAATGACTTGAAATATGCTTTCAAGATCAAATTTAAAGTCTAATTTCTTCCCCCACTCCCAATCAAAATTATACAACTTTCATTTCTGATGTTTTTTTTTGGAAACGTGCGTCCTTTTCGAGTTACCAGCATGGAAAGATTTAAAGCCTACCCTATACAGGGTAGGATTGGGTATTATGAGCACTGCAGATAATATGAATACCCTTTATATTTCTATAACTGTTGGTACTAGTAATGCCAACTGTTGTAAAAAGATGCATCTTCGCGACATTTCAATATGCTGCGAAGTTTGATCTAAATTTATGTATTTCGGATATTTATCATATTAAGTAGATATTATGAACATCTTTATTATATTTTCCCACACTTAATATTTTATTGCGAAGCATGCATTGAAGTGGAAGGAAATCATTTCCAGCAATTTCTGAAATGAAAAAAAAAAATATATATATATATATATATATATATATATATATATATATAAAATAAAATATAGATATAAGTATAAAATAAAATATAGATATAAGTATAAAATAAAATATAGGTATAAGTATGAAATAAAAAAATTATAACTTGGAAAGGAAGTATTTTCGAATCTATATTTGTATAACTTTTTTCATTGTTACAATAAGTGGAATATGCTCTTAAAGTTTAATCAAACATTATTTCTATATTATATTATTTTTATATTCCTATTTCTAAAACACCCTGTATATTATATATATATATATATATATATATATATATATATATATATATATATAAGATGTTAGTTAAGTATATTGCCATGTTCAACAGAACGATTCTTTTTATTTCAAATAAAAAAGTTCATATAAATATGTGTCCTAAACGGCTAGTTTCTGAAATAAAAAAGTTCTAAAATAAGAATCTATCGACAAAAAGCTAGTCTTTGTGGAAAATCGCATGGTAAAAGTATACGTTAAATATGATAAGGATATAACTGTTGGTCTTTCAAAATTCTCCAGATGACATAATTACTCACATTTAATGTTCTAGCTATTTTCCTTCTGCTCCTTTCAGGATGTGCTTCAATTTCATTAAAAACAGCTTGCTCTGTACTGCTGTTCTAACTGTTATAGGCTTTCCAAGATTAACAGTATTCCTTACGAAAGAACCTTTTCTCGAAGATAGCGGTAAATATTCGCAAATGTTTTACGACATGGTAAATTGCGTTGGGGATATTTTTCTGCATAAATACGCCTTGCTTCACCATTGCTTGAGTTACTATTTGCAAGACTATAGGCAAAGTGCATATCTGCCATTTCAAAATTTGTAAACTTAGGCATGATGAAATCGATTTTGATGGACTGAAACAATTTGGCCTGAAAACGTATGCCAACTAATCCGCAGCAACATCAGAACTGAAGTCTATTTTTGATTTTGTGACTTTGGCTTTGACTTTGTCACTTTGTTTACGATTGTGCGAATAGTAACGTTTACTAACGTGAAACAAGGCATATTTATTATCCTCATTCACCTATTTCGGAAACTAAGCCGTTTAAAACACATGTTTATATGGACTTTTTTATTTGAAATAAACTAAAGAATCGCTCTGTTGAGTATGGCAACATACTTAATTAACACCCTGTGCGTGTGTGCGTGTGCGTGCGTGCGTGTGCGTGCGTGCCTGCATGTGTGTGTGACATTCTTTGTTAAAAAGATCATTTCTGCTGATCAAAATTCAGAGAGGCCTACGAAATCCGTTTTGGGCTTAAATTATTGCTTGAGATAACTACTTTAAAAATAAATGTGACCTTTTCGGAAAATCAAAATGGCGCACTCAAGATGGCTGCCAAAATAAACAAATTCGAACAGAAAAAAAAGATAGTAAACTTTCAAAAGAACTACATAACCTGTAAAATTAATGATAGCAAATTTTTCTATGTATTTATAGCTACTGAAAACAAATCTAATAATAAAATTTGGTACTTGGCCATATTTTGGCTGCCATTTTGAAATTTTTTGCAAAACTGCAAAAAATTTGCTTTTTTGTATATATCTCAGAAAATAATGATTTTAGAAAAAGTGTTCAACAAAAAAATAAAGTTCTCGAAATTCTCTACAAAGAAGGTCCTACGCATAATTTTCGTAATTTTAATCGTTTATGCGTAATATGACTTTGAATTATGAGACCCTTTTAATTAGGCTATGTAAGTCGTACAGGGTGTGCAAAAAGTTTCGATACAACCTATTTATTACAATTAATTTTTTACAAAATCTTTCCTATGCTCATATCCCTAAGGATGCTCATATTAGCCCAGAGAGTAATATAAGCACTGGGCGGGTAATAAGAGCACCTGCCACCATTACAACAATAAAATAATTAATTTTCAATACTAAGATATAAATCATCAACAAATCTATCAAATGGTATGTATAAGATTTTTTATTCTAATCTATGGTAACAGCTATAGTAGATGTATCAAAATATTTCCTTAAGGTATTCATAATCGATCCTATCATATATGTACATACAGGATTGGTAATGTTACCTCATACAAAATAACTCGTTACCGTTACCGTTCTTTTTCCTAAAAAATAACTCGTTCTCATTATTCGTTATTGATTTGCAAAAATAACTCGTTAGAGAAAAGCCTCCTATTATGAGATAGCGGCGTTTCTACCAAACTAATAGACGCTATACATTGGTTCTACCATAAACTTATTGCTCTTGGATTAAAAATTGTTTAGTAGAAAATTCATTATTAGATTATATCATAGTTGTCGTAAAAAAAATTTTAGAATTTGGATGTCTTCAAGTTTCATTGAGTTGACCCTTTAAACATTATTTATTATTTAATAAATAAATATTTGGTAATTCTTCATGTAGTGATAGAGTAAAATCGTATTAATAGAAAAATATGGGATATGAAGAGTGCTTAATTACAGAAGTTAGATTTGATAATCACAAAACCATAATCTAGTCAGAAATGATAATGAAATCAACATCGAATCGACATCAATTTGATGTCGATTTGATGCTTTCGATGTCGAATCGACATCAATTCGAGATCAATTGCATTATCATTTCTGACTGAAAAGGCGTGGAAATCGTAATATGAAATATCCGGGGTATTTCTAATATGAAATAACTCATGATTCCATCATATCATGGTGAAAATCGTTGCTAAAGTATAAATGTTATTGTACAATAATAAAAAGGACAATCAGAATAAACGTCGATTGCCTATTTCTGCAATGCTTGATTTCAATTACTTGAAGACGGATTTTGGATATAATGTATCGCATATTCATTTTTCGTGCACTCTGGCTGTGTTTGTTTGTCTTTAAGAGACGTTAAATAAAGTTTTTTAGTTACACTATTGATATACTTTGCGTTTTACTATCGATTTCTCGGGGCATTTCATATTAGGAGCACAATTTTTTACTTTACAATTTGCTCACTTTTTACATTTTTTAATTTAAAAAAAAAATAAAATTTGAATTAAATTTTATATAACATTATTTTAAAGCTTATTAAATTTCATTTAAAATGATCTATTATTTTTTTAATTCTACCTATAGACTTCTAGCATTTATCCAAATTGAACTCGGTATCTCATAATAGGAGCTTTTCCTTTACTGTTATCATTACTTAAAATATAACGAGTCACAAGTAGCATAATATAAAAAGGAACGGCCCGGAGGAACAGCTCAGTATCAGGCTACTCCTGATGAAGTGGATTGCAAGTGTTCATGAAATATTGGCATTCCAAGAATGGATCTGAACACGGAGGAAACCCGCGAAACGCATAATCTTCATGTAGAAAACACTCGTGGAAATCTCAAGAATATTATCAAATATCTCTACAGAGAAAGTATTCTTGCTAAAGTAAATTCAATAAACTCAGGTCTTCCCTAGCCAAGAAACTATCAAACTTGGCATTCCTAAAACGCTGTAGGGATAATAACATCATCCCAAAGTTCTATAACTCAAGGACCACCTTGGAATTCACAAAAACATTCTTCATAAAACCAGCCTCATCCTCATCAAAGAACGCATCCACTTCGCTAAGTTATAAATAGTTCAGATTTCTCATAAAACTTTTAAACTCCACCTGTTCCTATCATGCCGCCGATGCGGCATGATATGTGGCAAACTCTATTACATACGAACAGGCCATGAAGACCCATACACAATCCTCTGAAAAACAGAAACAGAAATACATAAACCTTGTCTCTCACAAAAATTCACAACCTACTAACATCAAGGGTCTATCCAACAAAGACTTATCTCAAGACGCTATATCTGTGCCAAAGACCCTAACTTCGCAGTGGCACCTAGAAAGATTCCAAAAAAAGAGATTATTAGCCAAATAGAGTCAACTATCTACCGACTCCCATCAGAGCAAGTAGATAATAATATCCGCAGACAGGTAATCAATATCCTTTCCAAAACCGAACTCCCTTCATCAAACATCACTAGACAAGATTGATCCTCCAAGATCTGAAGGAAGACAAACATCATGCTTCCAGCCGACAAAGGCAACATGACAGTAGTCATGAACATATCAGAAAAACACTATAAGAAAAAGATGAAGAATCTTCTCTCGGACAAAGTATACAAAAGATAAAGATCCAACTAATACAATAGCATAGAACACTAAGGTGGAAAAAAGCAACATTCCCAGTAAAATCAAATCAACATTAAAACTTACAAATTTTCTCCCATTAAGACTATACGGACTAAGTCAAACAAAAGTACACAAATCAAACATCTCCCTCAGACTGATTGTCAGCGCCATACACTCCTCAACAACTTATCCCGCTTCCTAGCACAATCATTATAATCTCTTACTGGAAAATCCGAATCACACATAACTAACTCAACGGACTTCATACAAAAGATCCAAAATATCCGACTTCATCCCACAGCTGTTTGACAAAACGACCACAATAGCCAACATTACATCATACTTTTCAAGAAAGCATAGAAAAGTCATAGAGATACAAAAACACTAACAAACCCTAACAATCTAAATAGAGATAATAGACTACAACATAAATAAACCATTTTCCCGGTTACTGAAGACTGACCAATTTTCCCCACCTCTCCCCCAACTACAATTCTCTTCCTTCCCCCCACTCCAATAAGTAATGTAATATAAAAAGGAACGGCCCGGAGGAACAGCTCAGTATCAGGTTATTCCTGATGAAGGGGACTCCTGCAAGGTTCACGAAACATTGGCATTTCCAAGAATGAATCTGGACACGGAGGAAACCCATGAAACGCATAATTTTCATATAGAAAGCACGTGGAAGCCTTAAAAATATTATCAATATAACGAGTCATTATTTTTTCGTTATTTTTTTTTCTTGATAAAATATTATATGCAGATTTTTGCGATGTCAAAATTTTATTTTTTAGTAGAAGAATAGAGTTCAAAAAATATATGTATATTAGTATATAGTATATACTATTTATATACTTATTAGTATATAGTATATACTATAGTACATATAGTATACTATAGTATATAGTAAACATTGTGCGTTATTTTCATGAATGAAATAGATGCTGTTATATCACATAATATATACTGCATTTTTTGTAATTTTTATACTAAATAAATTTGTCTTTTGTATTACTTTTAATAATATAATAATATACTTTTAATAATATACTTTTAATAATATCTTTAAATTATACGTTTAATATATACACAATTTTCTTTTAATGATGAATCGTTTGTGTGTGGGTTAATTTCAATAATTTTTGCAAATATACAAAAATTATGAATAGATTTTTATATATATTTTAACATTTTTAAAAAACATTTATGAAGTTGTATATTTAAAAAGAAGGAAAGGATAAAAAATATTATTTAGATGCAGTATTTCAAAGAAAAGAAACAGTGATACGAATGACTTATCATGAGTATCCTAAGGGTAAAATTATATTATAATAAAAAATATTATTGTTTGTAATCTGCATTATATACATATATTTAATTTGTGAGATATGACATAGAAAAAATTTTATTTTAAGATATTAAATATACTGTAAAGATTATATCTAGAATCGTACGTGATCTCATCATATGCTATACATAGAGAGTTAGTCTATACGTATGAATACAATGAAAAAAAAGCGTCGTTATCGCGTGATTTACCATACACAAAACTTTATTTATTTAAGTTAATATTAATCTCAAATATGCTTTTTGAAACATAAATTATAATTTAATTGTAACCCTTAAATACATTTGAATTATAAAATAGTAATAAAAAAGTATTTGAGATTAATAATAATAAATTTTATGTAAGTGTTCGGAAAGATCACTGTACATGTCCGGTCACTGGGACCTCATCGGTACTTCAATAACTCTCGCAGAATGATTTTGACATGAGGATCCAATTCTGTATGGGCTCAAAATAAATTACAAGAAAACTCTAACTTTTTTCGATTTGTGTTGTGGTCAAATGAAGCAACATTTAAGAGTGATGAAACATTAACAGGCACAATTTGCATTATTGGAATAAGTTGGCGAAGTCAACTTACACTGGATGAGAAGTGTAGATCATCAACACCGATAGATATTAATGTTTGGAATTATTGATCTTTGGTTAATTGGACTATTCTATTTTGTGGAATCTCTAACAAAAAACCGAAAGGTTTGTTTGTTTTCTTAGAAATGATTTTCCAAATTTAATGGAAGATATTTCATTGAGAAATAGGGCTTAAATATGGCTTCAATTAGATGATGCACTACCTCACTTCAGTAATAAATACGAGGCGAGAGCTCAACAGAATATTTACAAATACAATAGATTGATAGAAGTGGTTCTGCGGTGGTCCTGCAGGTGGTTATCCTCTGCAAGATCAACCGATTTAACATGTTTGGATTATTATCTTTGGAGAAGAGTGAAGGAATTAGATTACTTTTAACGTTCTATCACTTCGAAAACATGAAAAAAAAAAGATATTTTTCACGAAATAACGATTCAATATATATATATATATATATATATATATATCTATACATACATAACCGCTGAGGAGAAGCGGCTGCATGGTATAAAAGTGTATGAGTCTTTAAGTTCATTGATTTCTAAATAAATTAATATTTTGAACATTTTTCTACAATTTTTTTTGACAAAGTTATACGGTTTTAAAGAAAGTGTTATAAAGCGGACAATTTTTTTTTGTAAACTCAGTATAATTTATAAATAAATTATTGTAGGAAACTTTATCAAAAAAGAAATTAAAGTGTAAATTTCAAATTTTAACTCTTTTTAATTTTGTGTAAGTACGTATGCTTGTACATATACATGCATGTGTCTTGCTCTTGGCGTTACTCAGGCACTCAACGGCATTGGCATGGAATCTGATTCTTTGTGTGTGTGTGCATGCGTGTGTGCGTGCGTCTTTAGTTATGTTTATCTTTAGTAATGTGTATTGCCTTCGCAACGCTGTGCAGGAAAAATGGCATAATTTGAGACAAGAAGAAGTTAGACATTTAATTAACAGTATATATATGCCCCGACGATGTACGAATTGATAAATGCGAGAGAAGGCAATTCACATTACTAAAGATATGCACGTACGTACGCACGCACAAATGCAGGATCAAATTGTTGCAATGTCGACATCCTAGGTAACATCGAAAGCAAGACAAGCACATGCATATACAGATTGTTCCATAACGATTAATTAATATTTCAGGGAGTGAACGGCGAGGACGAAAAATTCAAAAGTTTCTTTGCCAATTTTGACTCAGAATATTACTTACCGAGTTATTAACGATTAAAGTTGATCAATCAGATAACACGCAGCCGGAATATATGCAGCAACATATTATTATATAATATGCGATGGGACTTCTCGCGTTCCTTGTTATGTATTATTCCGATTGAAACTTTATTCTAATTTTTTATATTAACAAATAAATAAATTAATAAATCAATAAAAAAATGGTAAATAAATATGGGCCAAAATTGGCAAAGGAACTTTTAATTCAACATTTCATTCCCTGAAATATTAATTAATTGTTATGAGACATCCTGTATACATACATGCATGCACTTTAACAAAATTAAAAAGAATTAAAATTTGAAATTTGCACTTTAATTTCTTTTCTGATAAAGTTTCCTACAATAATTTGTTTCGAAATTATACTGAGTTTATTAAGTGTACAACTTCGCTTCCGCCATTTTTTTCCGAAATTCGAGGCTTTATTGTAAAAAACTGGTTATACATTTATGATTCAAAGTATTGTCCATCGCTGGCCACTACTTTCTCCCATCTTTCGGGTAGCGTACGAAT
>Ga0157364_1008838_pt1 | contig 10441 bp, 10 predicted proteins | sample AttsexASBM2_FD_111476 | JGI IMG/M metagenome (GOLD analysis project Ga0157364, IMG submission 111476) | Fungus gardens microbial communities from leaf cutter ant in Ribeirão Preto, State of São Paulo, Brazil - Atta sexdens ASBM2 | ecosystem: Host-associated > Fungi > Mycelium > Unclassified ... | reverse complement strand
CTTTATGATGCAGACACAAATCGACTAATGTTTCTATGGGGTTATGTTGACAGATGCCCAAGTTTATTGTATGACGTCTATGATCTATTTATTTCGACCACCACTTACCGCTAAAGCCACCTAAAACGGCGGAAGCAAAGTTGTACACCTAATATATAAAATTCGTTCGGATGAAGTAGAATTCAGTTCGGTTCTTTGGCACTTAGATAAACAAATTTTCTTAACAGTTTCTGATATTATTGAAAACGTTTCTGAAAAAGATAATAAATATGTCAGCTTAAAGACCGCTCTCATTAACCGTTTCACTAATTCCAAAGAAAAAGACAGCTTTTAGCACGGATTAAAATTAATTATAAAAAGTTTTCAGATTTATTACGCGAGATTAAACAGCTTTCTGGCGACGCTATAACAGACAATATTTTACATTCGATTTGGTTACAAGATTACTTCTTAGAGTTCAAATCACACTTGCAATTGAGAATGTCCTTTAAATAAATAGCTGAACTGCTGATAAAATTTTGAAACAAAATATTAGTCTTGTGCTATTTAATTAATCGGTTTTGGAAGTCACTAAAATTGACGCTGCGACGTTTAATTTAACAGACTTAGAACGAAGAATTTTAACTCTCGAATTTAAATGTTTACGAAGCAAATCACAGTCTAACTTTCGCAGAAGGAATTTTAGATCTAAGTCAAAAGGAAAAGCAGACACATCTAACTCCGAAATTTATTATTATTATAGAAAATTCGGTACAAAAGTTATGTTAAATGTACTATACCTTATTATATGTCCAAAACTTTGACCATCACTGATAAACAGGAAAACTAACTTCGCCGTAGATGTCAAGGTGTCAGACACCGGACTTGCTAATAATCGCCTCATTTTTATTGACAAGTCTTCTGGCTTATACTTTTTAGTGAACAGAGAACTAATATCTCTCTTATTCCAAGATTTTGCCCAAAGTTGTCCCCAGCCTCTAAACTTTTTGCTGCTAACGGCTCTGTAATAAATACTTATGGTTACAAATTGTTAATTTTAAATCTTGGTCTGCGAAGAGTTTTTAAATGGAAATTTTGTATCGCAGATGTTTCGCATCCTATTTTAGATGCAGATTTTAGTCACTTCGGCTTATTTATTGTAAAAAATAAACGTCTTATCGATAACATTACTGGTTTATTGCGTTATGAAAGAATTTCGGTGGTTAATCATTTTACTATTCGCACTACCTCACCGAATTCTACTAACCAAAAAAACTATTACTAAAAAAAACTTTTAGCTGAATTTCTGAATCTTATAAGATTCATGACGATTTCTACCATGAAAAATTGTGGAGTTGAACATTATATTTTAATAGAGAGTCAACCGATATTTTCTACTCCTAGAAGACTGTCACTTGAAAAATAAAATTCACTAAAATCGAATTTATGTTTATGATGGAGTAAGGCATTTGTCCTTCCAGCAACACTTGGACAGTCTCACTTCATATGGTATCTAAACCAGATAAATCATGGAGATTATGCGGTGATTACCATGCTTTGAATGCAACTGCTATCTCGGATAGATATCCTCTACCGTACATTCAAGATTTTACAGCTGGTCTCCATGATGGAAAAAATTTTCTCTAAAATTCTCGTTATATCGTTTTATCAAGTTTCGGCAAAGGAAGATATTCATAAATCTGCGGTTACAACTTCATTTGGCCTATTTGAATTTTTGATGATGCCTTTTGATTTACACTGCTCCGACTTTCTAATATCTAATGAATAACGTATTAAATGATGTGGATTTTTGTTTTTGCTACTTAAATATTCTAATTGCATTTTCTAATGAAGAAGAACATCTTAAACACTTACGCACTATCTTTGAGCGACTTCAATATTTTCATCTAACGATCAATGTCTCTAAATGTCTTTTCGAAGTCAGAGATCTCTTTTCTCGGATATTTAGTTTGTAGTCAGATAATCAAACCGACTTTCAAAAAAGTTAAACTCACTTTTGACTACTTTTTTATTATTGAGTTTGAAAGTAAATCTATTAACATTTCTATCGAACGTTTGAAGTCAACTTTTCTACCAAAAGAACCTGATTTCGTACCACTGTATCAACGTTGATCTCCTTCTTCAATTAAAACATTTCCTTTTCGACACCATAAACAATACAAAAAACTTTGAAGATTTATCCTTCTCCAAAGAAAAGAATTCAACGTGTGCCGTCGCTGACGGGGAAGTATTGTGGCGATCTCAATACTAGACTTACCATCTTTGAAGATTCCTACTTTATCATCACAAATTTTCACACTTTCCTTTCATACACATGATAAATTCATTTTCTTAGTTCACATGTTTTATTCGCAAATTTCTTATAAAAATCAATATTTCTTTGAATATCATTTCTTAGCAATACAAATTTTATTTACACAATACATTTACATAATATTTTTATTTACATAATACATTTATTTATCTTTTATCTGTAACTCGAACAGAATACATCTTGTACGAAATCCCTGAATAAAATCTTATATTTAAAAGCTGAAAGACCAGTCATTGTGTAGCAAGTATCCACATATTTACTCATAAACAAAAATTACCCGAGGAGAGAGGAGAATATAAGAAGCGCAACACTTTGTATGTGAAATGTGTCCCAAAATTAGGCTCTAAAATGGAAACATATTAAATGTGTTTTCCAAAATAAAATTTTGTTTAAAAATTGATTCACGGACGACTTGACCTGAAATTTTTGAAAAAATTAAAATTTTGAAAAAATTTGAATATACATGGAATATATATGGAACATTCTCAGAATATAAAAAAAAATAAATGAAAATTTTAATTGGCATTTAAATGTTTCTTTTACATACTGCAAATATTCAGAATTTTGGAGTATTTTTGAAATGTTTTTTGGGGATTTTATAGGAACATTTTATGAATACGAGGACAAGTCAATAAGTTTTTAGAAAAACATTTAGTAAAATACATTTTTTTTGATCGATTCATTTTTATTTTTTAACATAGTTTTCTTTCAGCTCGATACACTTGATCCAACGATTCTTCAACTTTTTCAAGTCGTCCGAATAATATGATTTGTCCAACCCAAAATAAACCTCTGTTTCGATGATAAGCTGCTCTCTAGTGAATATCTTTCCTGCGAATCATTTCTTCAGGTTTGAAAACAGGAAATAGTCGCAGGGGGCTAAATCTGGCGAATATGCTGGATGGAGAAACAATTCGTAGCGGATTTGTTGAATTTGGCCATCAGTGTCGAGCACATATGAACCCGTGCATTGTCTTAATGGAAGCATTTTCTTCTTCGTCAAATGGGGCATTTTTTCTGTAAAATGTTGTTGAAACGGTCTAAGGCTGCGTAATAATCGCCATTGATCATTTGCTTCGATGGAAGTTAATCGATACGAATTATATCGCCTACATCTCAAAAAACTATGATTATCACCTTTCCGACCGACTTTACGATCTTCGCCATTTTCGAAGTTGGTTGTTTTGACTGTTTCTTCGTTTTAGGTATGAAGTAATGGATCCATGTTTCGTCCACAGTAATGAATCGACCCAGAAATTCATCTGGATTACGTTGAAACATCTCCAAACATTGTTTTGAAATCGTCACACGGTCATATGATCCACAGTGAGCAAACGCGGCACCCATCTTGTCGATAGATTTTTCATAATGAATTGTTCGTGCAAAATTGAAATTACTGTGCCATGTGATATGCCTATGGCCTCAACAAGCTCATGCATTTTCACTCGTCGATCAAAGTCAAAACAATATCGTGGACTTTATCGATGATTTCTGGCAGCTTCAATTGGACGTCCCGAACGAGGTGCATCACATGTGAATGTACGACCACGTTTAAATTCATTCACTCAATTGTATACAGACGCAAACGCTGGTGTAGATGTTCTATGAACATTATCTAACTCGGCTTTGATTTCTTTTGGCGTTAAATCTTTCATATGTAAATGTTTGATCACTACACGAAATTCGTTTTTTTCCATTTTATAAAAAATACAAAGTTGTTCGTTTTAATCGTCTATAGAAATGAAACCACGCGAATTCCGTTCAAAATTTGAGAGTAATCAGCTGAGAGATACTACTTGTCAAAAAGTAATGTGACATGACACTGTGCCCTCTGACAGATTTTCTAAGAACTTATTGATTTGCCCTTATATTTCAAGAATATTTAGCGTTTGATACATACACGCATGTGTACACACATACGTACATACATGCAATACATAAAAGGAACATTTTCTCTAAGAAATTTTATTGTCGTTTTGATTATGAAGGAAGGGAGAATAATCATCTGAGAGTCAGGAATAATCAAGATCTGAGATTCAGTTGCTGCTTGCAGTAAATTCTCTTCTCACATGCGCTAAGCGCGTGGCGATCGCGAGCTGGGTGGACGAATCCTGTCGCGCGCTTATGACATGCTAGATGGATATGCGTACATTCGACGATATTTAGTATCTCGATATATAACTATTGCGAAAATTGTCTATTATAATGGTGATATACGTAATGTATCACACTGCATATTTCATTTCCGTTGCGCGGCAAACATTGTTGAAAATGTGCTTAAAAAAAATGATAAACTATATAGCTAATGTAATAGAAAACTATTATTTTATTTGTTCCTATAGAACTCTTTAGGTTTGTTCGCATTGCATGCTCCAACATGCTTCTACCAATTTGCCATAGCAGTAATGACAATGTGTCAAAGTTGGAAAAATTATTTTGAAAAGTAACTTGTAATTTGTTATATATTATAAACATTTGTAACTATTTGACTTTTACATGGAATAACTCGTCAGATACGAGTAGGTTGGATCGAAATATAAAAGAGGTTCGTGCAGGAGAAATGAGATGCAATTGGTTACAAAAAAGGCAGCAATTGTAAGAACAAGAAAATTTATTATATGCGTTGTAATGTACTCAGGTAAATCACATCAATACTCACACAGGTACATAGTAAACATAGATCACTTTGACGTCAAATTCTTGTCATTGGTACGAATGACGTCAAGTAACCAAAAATTAATTAACTGATGTTTCCGTCTCGTCATTATGATTATATATTGATCTTGCTTAATTTTAAGTTAGAAAATACCATACATATTGACTTTACACTTTCTCATTGATTTATACCGATGCAAATCAAAATATCACTTGTAATAATAATTTCGTTTCTATGCCAATCATTCATAATTTTAATTATCCATCCATTAATTATCCATTAATTATCCAATTTTAATAATCCATAAGGTATTTAAAGTTTATGCCTCTGCTGACAATTTAATATTATTAATATTTGAAGAAATTACATGGAAACAAAATAATACGATGATATTTATTAACTTAGTTAGGAAATGATAATAACAAAGATATTGTCCATCTCAAAAGATCGTTCATGGTGGAAAGAATATAAACGTTACGCATAATGGCGATAGAAATACTGGCAATAATCATATAATTAAATAAATAAATGTTCCTCAATGTGTACTTTTTCCTGCGTATAATAGCGCTAGTTATACTGGAACAGCCAATCAAATATTACCTAAATTCACTCTCCTACTGCACATCTCCTACAGGAGTACTTCACCTTATATTCTTTTCACCACGATTCGATCGTGGCGGACGCGTTTCATTGCGATCTGAGTGTTACGATATGAATGTTTTATTTTTGAGCATAAGTGTGACTAATTAACTGTGCTATTTGTGTTTGTGTTCTAGTGTTTTCCTTTCCCAATTTATCGCATCCTTGTTGCCGTTCTTCTTCAAGAAGCGGTTGTTCTCGGCTGCGGCACAATATTCACCAGTATTCAAGCTGTGATAGATTTTCTAATCTAAATAATCATAAGATTAATATCTCAGGTTCGTGGAGACTAACACTTTTTCCTGCCAAATTCCTTTGTTTTATGAAAAACACGTCGAATAAGCCTAATTTTATTGATTTTTCATGAAGGTTTGACAAGAAAAAAGTATAATAATTTAATTTCGCCATCTCAAAAATCAATGAAATTAAGCTTATTTAATGTGATTTTGCATAAAATGAAGGAATCTGGCAGAAAACAACGTTACTTTGCTCCGTGAGCCATAAGATATTAATTGTTAAAGTTTATGACTATTCAGGTTAGAAAATCCATTCACAGCCATGAAGTAATACAAGCGAATAAGCGCTGCGATCATATTTTCATGTGAGGCGCGAGCCTGGGTTACGTTTTAATAAATTTTAAAGACTATTTAATAAATTTTATTGCGAAGCTATTTTCATATCCGGGTCCATATCAAGCACAAGACTAGACTTTTTATGGATCATGTCAGATTTTTTTTATGAAATTATGGCGTGGCGAAGCAGTGATAAAGTATCGTGACGCTGGCCACTATCGTGGCATTCGTGGCACTGACGAGGAAATTTCTACCAGAGTATACACATGCAATTTATATATGTGACTATTATAAAATCCTTCAATAAATTTTGGCTGTAAATTATTATTTACTACTTCTTAATTAATATGTCATATATAATTACAGGTAGCAAGCCGATGGCGTTTATCATTTTTACGTTAAAAAAATAACTAATAATGTCAGCATTGCTAACTGTGGCCTAAATACAATGATAGATCGTAATTGAATCGTAAAACGTCAGTTATAATCATAGACTATATATAGATCAACGTACAATATTTTGGGATTGTGCACTAACCCATATCTATCCATATCAGGTTTCATGATTTAGATTATTGTGTTGAATTGTGGTCCGTACTGTTAGCAATACTGACATTATTCGTCGTCATTTTAACATCAAAATGACAAATGCTATCAGCTTGTTATCTGTGTTGAGATCTTATATAATACTGCTTGAAAACATCCTAATATGACATCAAGATGACGTTCACGAGATGATGTCAATAGTTTCCGACATTCGGTGGTCATTAAGACGTCATTTAGTGACATCATCCATGATCAGTAAATGATCAAAATTTGACGTCAAAATGATGCGTATTTACTACCTGTATAGTACAATGTTGTGGGTGTGTATGTATCTGTATGTATATTGTTCTGGAATCTATATTGTTCTGGAGTCGCTCAGCAATTTTTATCGATGAACAATACAAGCGGGAGAAATATTGCTCGGCAGAACGGCTGTCTTCCGCGCGTTATTTGCGGTATACGAACGCGTAGTGCCCTCGGCGATTATCCAGCGGTGTCAGGCTGGTTCCTTTGCTAGGAACGATATACACCCAGGGCGTATCATTACACATTACTCATTATTAGCATTATATGAATTATTTTTTTCGCAATAATGTAATGTTACGTAAATAATATATGTAAATAATATATAATGTTACGTAAATAATAATGAGTGACTTTTTATTTTAACGCGTAACGAGTTATTCTTTAAATGAAATATATTTCTCAAAATCCTCACGTTATTGCCACCATTATGAAAACTGTAATGTCATAATAAAATCGTTATTATAAAAAAGTAACGATAATAATAATAGTATTATAAATAACACATTTTCCATTCTTGGGTGTATTATTTACAGAATTAGCAAATAACACGTTACTTATAAAGTCGTTACCATTACAAGTTTTTTTTTCTGTAATGAAAGTAACGTTACATTTTTTCTGAGTAACAGTCATTGTAACGCAATTACATTTTGGAATAATGGTAATGATTTCATTAGTTATCACTACTTTATTTTTAGCCACGAAAAAAAAATTTAGTCATAAATAGACCGTATACATAGAGTGTCCCATTTTAAAAGACCCACTGAAATATATCAGAAACACTGCGTCAAATCGAAAAATGTTTCAAACAAAAGTTTTCTGATTTCAAGAGATATATAAAGTAATTGCTTTGACCTTGAGTAATATTATCAAGGTCGAGGCAAAATCGCTTTGAATTTTTCAAATATGGATTATTATTAGATTATTTCGAGAGCTTTTCAAAACGCTGTAATAAAATATTTTTTAAATACTTCTCAAATTATAAGACTTGAAAATTACTGTATCGAGCATTAGCATTACTCAAAGTGTCCGCGGACGACTAAAATTTCTTGAATGTCATTCAAGATCATGACCTAAATAACATTTATCAAAATCAAAACCAGTGGAAATTGTTTCTCTTATTTTCATTCTCTTATTTTCATTTTTAATAAAAATTAATTTTTAGTGCAAAAATGAAAATAAAGAAGAACTACTTCCAATGGCCTTAATCTTGATAAATATATATCTATACAGGGTGATTCAAAATAATCTTTTGTCCTTAAAGAGATATATTCTAGGCCATATTTTAAGACGATTTTTCCTTTATGAAAAATTTGTCCGAAGTTTAGTTTTCAAATTACAAGAAGAAATAGTTAGCACGGGTCGCGTAGGAGACGGGCAAGAGCAGTGCTCATGGTTAGATGCGGATGCTTTACGCACATTGACCGGATGCATTCACACATTTATAAAAACACGTTTCTTCTTCTTTTTTCTCCTTCTACCTTTCCCCTCTATCACACTATCTATTTGTTTTTCACATACTTTAAATATGCTAATTTTATTAAATTATAAGTTAGAATGGTAAAATTAAAACGGATATTGAATCCTTTGAATATTGCATTTTAATTACATTGCTAAAATTGTTAGAGAAATGTTGTAAAAGAGCGAACTTAGAATTACGTGCAATAAGTATTATAAAATTATTGACATACAAATCGTACAATTATTTCAATATATCGAATTCTAAGAGCGTTTCATACAATTCGACTAAAATACTTGTTAGACTTAATTGTTAATAGGCATTATAATACTTGTGGCACGCAATTTTATTGTCTAATTTCTCAATTTTACAAAAATTTCTTTAATAATTTTATTTGCGATATCGCGCTCGTAGTATTTATTACAGACTTATGAGAAGTTTTACGAGAAACGCGATCGTGCTTTTGAAAACTAAGTTTCGGACAAAATTTTAAAAAAGTAAAAGAAAAATCATCTCAGAATATGACCAAGAATCTGTCTCTTTAAGGACAAAAGGTTATTTTGAATCACCCTTGTATATACTCACAGTACTACTTATGGAAGTTCAGACATTCGCATAAATTTTATTGAATGATCATGTAAAAAATTAAGCCTTTACAAAATAGTATTTGTATTATTCTTTTAAATAAATTTTAAATCACACTTGTACATATACTATCAATTGCAAAAGCTTTATAAATTAATTTTAATTTTGTATGTCAAAAAATATCTATTGATATTTTATTTCATAAAACATTGATAGTATAATTAATAAATTTCAAAAATTCACTCAGAGAACACAAATATGGTTTCATGCTATGATGTATATTACCAGGTGGGGAGTAGATTAGCAAAAACTTTATAAATTATTTTTAATTTTATAGGGTAACTCCGGCAAATACGCCGCGCTGGGATTTACGCCGCAAAAGTTTCATCAAATTTTCTATCAACTTAACTCTAACAAAATAAAAGTAAAATAGATAATACAAGTGGTCTAAAATACATTTAAAAAATAATATAATTGCTATTTTATAATGTCTTAATTTTTTACATGATCAATTTTTTATATGATTCGAAAATTTATGCGAATGTTCAAACTTTCGTGAGCGATAGTGTATATGTATACATTGATCAGTTTTTGAATTTTATTCCTCTATTAAAAGATAGAATTCTGACTTCTCTTCAGTATATATGCATACAATAATGTTTTTTACTAGAAGAAGTAATATGCACAGTGTACTTCAATACCGTTGCACAGAAATCGACGTAAAAATGTATATTTAATAAAAATATAAAAACGAGTTAAATTGCGAAAAATCCTCAATATATTACAATAATGTATATCAGGTGTACAAGTATGAAATGACGATTTGAGAAACAGATGGCGCACCAATGTGTGAATAAAGATTCAACATTATATGCCATTTTATTGTACCATCAACAAATGTCAAACGCGCGAAGTGATTTGAAAAGTGTTTGCATAGTATTATATTGCTGTGTTTAATATGACGAAATTTGTACTAAATAAGGAGCATTCGCGGACAGCATTAATTTTTTGTTTTCATTTCAAGAAAACTGCTGCGGAATCATACAGATACTTGGAGAAGCTTATGGTGAACATGCTCCATCGCAAAAAACGAGTGAACGATGGTTTCAGCGTTTCAAAATTAAAGATTTCGATGTTGCAGATAAGAAACACGGAAAATCGCCCAAAAAGTACGAAGACGTGGAATTGCTGGATGAAGATGAAACAAAAACAACTCGTAGAGCAATTGAGCGTTAGTCAACAAGCTGTTTCCAATCGCCTACGAGAGATGGGAAAGATTCAGAAAGTCGGCAGATGGGTACCACATGAATTGAACGAGAGACAGATGGAGAGGCGCAAAAACACATGTGAAATTTTGCTCGAACGAT
>Ga0157364_1008837_pt1 | contig 10441 bp, 7 predicted proteins | sample AttsexASBM2_FD_111476 | JGI IMG/M metagenome (GOLD analysis project Ga0157364, IMG submission 111476) | Fungus gardens microbial communities from leaf cutter ant in Ribeirão Preto, State of São Paulo, Brazil - Atta sexdens ASBM2 | ecosystem: Host-associated > Fungi > Mycelium > Unclassified ... | reverse complement strand
TCAAGAAACAACTCTTGTATTAGAGTAACATAAGAGAACTCGATAGAGTTCCTAAGACAAAGTAGTCTACCTTATATACTATTACCCATGGTCCATACTAGCTACTGTGCATCCTACCCTAAATGACCATGAGTATAACATGAGGCCAGCATGTGTTGTCCATGCTGTATGACGTCACTTTGTTCCAGACCTTTCTACTTCATTCTCCCAAGTCCCATGATCAGTCTTGTGACTACGCTATCACTTTGTGACTGATGTGACAGCATGACTGATAAACCCTAACCCGAGTTGTTCTAAAAATAGAAAATTAAAAAGGAAAAAAGAAAAGAAAAATAAAATAAAGTAAAAAGAGAAAATAAAATAAAGTCTACCATCAATGATCTTGACAAATAGGGGTTTTACTACTGAAACTCTGAGTATCTCCTATACTATCCATTTGTATATAAGATTAGTAGTTACACTGTAATTTGCTAGTCTGATAATCAACAAAGATAATTCATATTGAACTCAATCTTCAGTATTCAACAGCAACACACCAAATCAGCACTCACTCCTATCTCAGACTTTTTCTTATTATCTAAAGTTGTGACCATGTAGCAGACAGATAGTACAGTACATAAGCTGAAGCCAAGATTGTTCCACAAGTCCATTCTGCAGACTTCCACCCCAATGTGAACTGCATCTGACACTTATATTGGAAAGTGCTTATCAAACTATTTCTGATGATATATAGTATATCCCAAAGTAATAAGTATTTATAGAGATACAAGCATATTAATATAGTGACATAATTAGTTATATTCTAAAATTAGTCTAACAGTTCTTATCAGATACAAGTTTTGATCATGTAATAGAAACAGCTTGTACACAGACTATTACTATTTTGTATATATATATATATTACTGTTTTTATATCTGAGGATTAGACTTCAGACTTAACAACATCATTTATTATCATTTATTATCAATCTTCATTAGTTTTCATCATTGACATCTGTATTGATCTTTATCATCATTGACATTATTATTGAACTTCTGAATCACTTCCAAACTTCTAAGAGTGCACCCAGAATTCAGATATCACAAATAAGTGAGTAGTTATACTTTAGAGTAAGATAAAATATATACTCTTATATTGAGTAATATGAGAGAATTTGATAGAGTTTTAAGTATAAACTAATCTAGCTTATATATTGCAGACTATGGTCTATGTGCATACTATAACTAATTTACTCTAAAGTTCATATACACTTTATAAAGCTAATATATTGTTATTATACTATATAATATTATCTGTGACTGTGACAGATATTATGCTTCTATTACATTATATTCTTTATCTAAATCCAAAATAAAGAAAAAGGAAAATAAAAGCTAAAAGAAAAGAAAAAGAGAAAGAAAATAAACAAACACAACTAGCAGTTAGATTGAAAGGGATGGAAAAAAAAGTGGAAGTAGCTTTAAAACTCAGACATAAGTTCCAACCAGAGATGGCCAAGCTACTATTGTTTGATAGAGATCCAGGAAATGTAATAGGTTTTGTAATGGTATACAAACTATATATTAGAATAAGGATAAGAGGAGATAGTAAAGAAATAGATACAATAGATTTTAATAGATGTATAAAGAGAATTAGTAGATGTTTAGAAAGAAAATATACTAGAGAATCTGAAATTAGGGACTGGAAGTTTACATTAACAGGAGAGTTCTTAGCAGTATTAAAAAGAGAGTTTAGAGAAAAAGACAATAAGTTAGCAAAAGTAGTGAAGCTTAAGTAAGTAAAATGAGGTTTTCAGACTATAGACAAATTTATTTAGGTATTCAAATGAATAGTAAGAGATAGTGAATATAAAGGCTGGATATTAGTAAAAGAATTCAAGAGAGAAATAAATAGTGTTATTAAGTGCAAACTAATGAAGATAAAATGACTTCCAAGAGACATTGAGTAATAGTATGAAAGGATAATTAATTTGAATGAGAGAATATGTAGAAGAAAGAGAGACTGAGAGGTAGAAGAAAAACCTAAGTACTAAGGTCAAACATACTAGCAACTACTGGAAGGGCATAATGGCAACAATTGCTATAGTTCCAAGTTTGGCCAAGGAGGCAAGGGTTTTAACAGACACCAACAAAGCTTGCTCCAATGAAAGAAGTAAAGAGGATAAATACAGTAATAGTAAACCTATAATAGTAGTAGGTAGTGTTTATGCTAAGATGTAATCCATATACTATGGAGATATATCATAAAGGGAATTCCTGCTACAACTGCAGAGAGTTTGAACATATTGCAAGACATTGTAAAAATTGGAAAATGGTACATTCAACAAGAAAGGACATATAGTGGAAGTAAATATATTTTACAAAGAATATAGAAAGAGAGTAGAGATTGATGTAATAGGGAAATAGAAGTGAAATGTAATTCTGGGAATACTATGGCTTGTTTGTCATAATTCTGAGACTGGCTGGAAAACAGGAGAAGTAAATATGATAAGATGTCTAGAGGAGTGTAAAAGATAGTGGAGGCTAAAGTAGGAAAAATTGGAATAGCAAAAATAAAAAGAAGAAGAGAGGAGAAGAGGAGAAGGAATAAAAGAGGGAAGAGAAGAGAAAGAGAAAACCAAAAAGAAGAAAAATAATAGAAGTGAAAAAAGTAATGGAGAAATAAAAGATTTGAGATGAAGAAAAAAAAGCCAAGAAATTGGTTTCTCTAAAGTTCTATAAGTGAATCCATGCCTTCAGGAAGAAAGTAAGTGAAAAATGCTAATAAAGAAGATGTAGGATCATGTAATAGATATGAAGGAAGTGTTTGTATTAAGAAATATCTATTGTCAAGAGAAAAGAGAGATAAAGTGCACAAATTTATAAATAAACAACTAAGAAAAGAATATATCAGACTCTCAAAATTGTCTCAAACAACACTAGTATTCTTTGTAGGAAAGAAGGATAGTAGAAAACATGTGGTACAGGATTATAGGTATTAAAATGAGTGAACTGTAAAAATAACTATTCTTTATCTATAATGTATGAGTAAAAGAGAAAGACAAGTGAAAGATAGCATTTATAACTCCAGAAGGGTTGTTCAAACCTACAGTAATATTTTTTGGACTTACTAACTCTCCAGCAATGTTTCAAATAATAATGAACAAGATCTTGCAGGACTTAATTAATATTAGAGAAGTGATAAGTTTCATTAATGATATAATAGTGGAAACAGAAGAGAAAAATACAAGTGGAAGGTGAGAGAAGTAGAATTCTTAGGAGTAGTGATTAAGCTAGAAAGAATAAAAATAGAAGAGGAAAAGGTGAAGACAGTATTGAGCTGGCCAACTTTCAATAAAGTCAAGGATGTTTAAAAGTTCTTGAAACTTGTCAATTATTATAAGTGGTTTGTCAAAGATTTTGTGTCCATAGCTAGATGATTACATGACTTGATAAAAAAGAATCAGAAGTGGGGTTAAATAAAGAAGCAGGAAAAGATATTTAAAAGACTGAAGAGGAAGTTTACAAAAGAACTAGTATTAGCAGTGCCAGACTTAGATAAAAAAAATAAGAATGGAAGTTGATGCATTAGACTATATAATGGAAAGAGTTTTGTTAATAGAATATGAAGATGGATAATAAAGATCAGTGATATACTTGTTAAAATCTCTAAATAGAACAGAGAGAAATTATGAAATCCATGACAAGAAGATGTTGGCAGTTATTGGAGGGTTAGAAAACTGAAGATATTTACTAGAAGGTACTAAATTCAAGTTTAAGGTTTGGACAGACTATAAAAATTTGGAGTATTTCATGAAGGCATAAAAATTGAATAGAAGGTAAGTATAATGAGCATTGTATTTGTCAAGATTTTATTTTATTTTGAAACATGTACCAAGGACAAAGATAGGAAAAACAAATAGACTAAGTAGAAGACCAAACTAGAAAGTAGAAGTAGAAAATAATAACAAAAATCAAAAACTAATAAAAGAAGAATGAATTTGAGGACTAGTAAAAGTAGTAGAAGAAATGAAGAAGACAAGAGTAAAAGTACTAAGAGGGAACAAATAGCAGATAGAAGGAGATTTAGCACTAAAAAAAGGAAAGATGTATATATTAAAGGATAAGGAGTTGAGAATCAAAATCATCTGGTTATATTATAGCATACTAGCAGCTAGATATGGAGGAAGGTGAAAGATAACAGAGTTGATAACAAGAAATTACTGGTGGCCAGAAATAATAAAAGATATAGGTAAGTATGTAGATAGACATAACTTGTGTTAGAGAATGAAGAACCAGATAGAGGTACCAGCAAGAAAGCTAATGGAAAATGAGATACTAGAGAAGCTATAGACATACTTAATAGTGAACTTCATTATTAAGTTACCATTGATAGTAGAGAAAGATGTAATCTCAGTAATATGCAACAGATTGTTCAAAATGACATATTTTGTAGCAACAATCAAAAGGACATTGGTAGAAGGGCTAGCTAGATTGTTCCAAGACAATGTATGAAAATTATATAGATTACTAGAAAGTGTAATATTAGATAAGGGACCATAGTTTGCAGTGGAGTTGATGAAGGAGTTAAACAAGATGTTAGGGATTGAAATAAGATTGTTAACAGTCTTTCATTTATAGATAAATAGGTAAACAAAGTGTATGAACTAGAAACTAGAACAGTATCTATAGTTTTTTATGGATTATAGATAGAAGAATTAGTTTGAGTAGCTAGTATATGCAGAGTTTACAGTGAATAGTAAGGTCTATTTAACAACCAAGATATCTCCATTCATGGCAAACTATGAAAGAGAGTTAAGAATAGGAGCAGACATTAGAAGAAAGAGAAAGATAGAGAAAGTGACAGAATTTGTAGAAAGAATTTAGAAAGAAGTAGGGGTAGTACTAAAGAAAGCACAAGAAGAGATGAAGAGGTAGGCAGATAAAAAAAGGAAAGAAGTAGAAATATAGAAGAAAAAAAGTAATACTAAGTATAAAAGACTTAATGTTCAAAGAGTGACTGGCAAAGAAACTAATAGACAAATATATGAGTCTACATACTATTGAAGAGATAGTGTCTACCAATGCAGTTAAACTAAAACTGCCAACTACAATGAGTATTCATCTGGTTGTGAGCAAAGTCAAGTAGTAAGATATAGAGAACCAGTGAAAAGATAAAAAGTAGAAGAATCAAAGCTAGTAAAAGTTAACAGAGAAGTAGAATGGGAGATTGAAAAAAATATCAAATAAATAAAAAATAAGAGGAGTAACAAAGTATTTAGTACACCAAAAAAAGTTTATAGTAGAGCATAATATATGGAAAAGAGAAAAGAACTTAGAAAATGTAAAAGAGATAGTAGTAGTATAAAAGTCAAATAGTAGGAGAAATTGGAGATGGCAGAAGAGCAAGAAAAAGGAGATCTACTAAGAAAATATATAGCAAAGATGTTATATGAGTGGGATAATAAAAAATTCAAAAAAGAATATTTGAAGAAGCTAGAAAAAAATTAGTAGAGATAAAAGTTTGTTTTTCTGGAGAAGAAACTTTGAAGAAAGATAATGTCAGACTTAAAGATAGTAGACTTGTTTCTCTTCCATCTCTCTTCTATTATTTAAGTTTCTCTTATTTTTCTACTTCTATTCTTTCTATTTCTTTTCTTAGCTTAAACTTAGTAAAAGAAAACAATATAATATTATACATAACTAATACAAGTCAATCATATATATTATAGTCACAATATTATGTAATACATAAGAAGAGTGATGTTAGATATAATGACTCTTATATATATAACTCATAATATTTAGGGTAGACTAAATATAAAGTATACAAACTATATACTAAATATATATAAAGTAAACTCATTTATACTAAGAACTTTACTGAGTTCTCTTATATTAAACAATACAAGTTTCTTCTTTTGTTCTAACTTTGAATTTAAGTCATAACATTTATATGCTATACTATTTATCTGCTACAGAGTTGCAACTTTAGAAGAATGAATGGAATTCAAGGAAATAAGCTCTAATAAGAAGTATATTACTATAAACACTAGAGTTTAGTTTCTAAACTTCTTCCAGTACAGATTACCTTTCTTTAATTCATCTCAAACATTCTTACTAAACTTTCTGATAACTTGATGGATCTCTATCCTAACATCCAAGAATTATTTAGACTTAGAGCAATATTAAAAACAATTTACACTCACTAGTGATATTTGCAAATATAGTATAGAAGATAGAACAGATAATATAACTTAGTAGAATATAGAGATAGAAGTGGCCTAGTATTATAACTTAAGACTTAGGGTTGAAGTCAAAAATAGAATCTTGGATTGGGTTATCACAAGAGAACTTAATGGAGTTCCTTATACAAAGTTGTCTATCTTATATACTCTACTGAATAGTCTATGCCACTACTATGTTTAGCCTATCCTAAAGATCATATATAAACTATAAAGTCAATGTACGTTAAGCACATTGTATAATATCATTATTCTAGAATATTCCACCATGTTTCATCATAACCATATGATTGTGTTATTATGGCTATGACAGCATCATGTGACATATGACCAATATATAATTGTAATGTTATGCTAAACCCTAACTTTAGATCTTCCAGCATAAAAGATAGAAAAAAGAAAATAACAGTGAAAAGGAAATTGAAATAAATAAAGTCTATTGTCTTTAATTCTGACATCTATATTAGATCTGACATCTATATTAGAAGCAGACTAGCTACTGAACCAGTTACACTAAAAGTATACAATATCAAGCTTAGCTTTAATATTTGGCTGGTACTATATATGTACTTCATATTATACTCCTAATATCTAGAAGTGATACTATACAAATGAAAAAACATTGCATTTAGCTTAATTTGTTATATAGTTGTATTTTGAAAAAGAAGGGTTTGAATATGAGCTTAAGCAAGTATGATACAATTCCAAGTTAATTATCAAATCAAAGAACTATATATAATAGCTATTATTCTTAAATATAAAAAGTCTTTTCTAATAATACTATTACTACATATACTCTTGGTTGTCAAGTACTATGGGAGTTATTATCCAGAACTCTATGAAATTAATAAGAAATAAAAAAGCTTTAGTTCTTGAATTAATAAATGATTGGAATGGGATGTGATCCATACTAGAAAAGAGAAAAGAGTATGAATACCAGATATAGTTGGATAGTATATAACAGATAACTTGCTTACAGTTTCTATTCTTAAATAACTAGAATACTTAATATATAAAATAGTAGTTATACTATAAATTATTATATTGAAAATTGACCAAAAATAACACTATTTTCTAGTGTTGTCAACAATATATCTTACTATTTTCTAGTAGACTTGTCTTTTATATATACTTCAAAGTCTTATATTTTATTTTGATTTTCTTTTCTTTTTATCTATTTTTCTTGATTTAGTTTTTTCTTCTTTTAGATAATAAAGAGGTATGTGATGTTATGGATCTAGTATGTAGTAGAAGGAACTAGAACAATAATGTTAAGGATATGGTTGTAACATGTTTATTTTGTGATAATGATATAGTAGACTTATAGACAATATATATACTTTAGAGTAGAGTTATTTATTGCTAGCATAGATCATATATCTATTATATAAATAGTATAGAAATATATTGGAGACTCCTTGTCAAGTTTTCTTGTAATCCTCATAAGATACTTCATTTTAAAGTTTACTTAGTAGTCTATTGGTTATCTTAACTAGTGGTTGTCACAAACTTCATTCAGCTTATATCTTTACAACCAGTAGACCAATTTTCACAAACTAAGTTGTGTTGGAAAGCCCCAAATGAGGGCTATCTGCACATATGTGGGATGTACAAAAGTGACAATGAATAACTGAGATATCAGGCCATTAGCAGCTATAAAAGCTTGTTTGCTAATATCTCATGAATAGCTAGACAGATTCATGTAATTAAACTTGTGTTGGAAAGCACTCATCAAAATATTTTCAATTATATCTCATAGCAATAAGTATTCATAAAGATACAAGCATATCAATATAGTAACATAATTAGTTATATTCTAAAATTAGCCTAACAACTACTATGACAGATGACAGCTCCCATCAGGTATGAGTTTTGATTATGTAATGGAAACAGCTTATATATGGACTATCACTCTTTTATATATATACCTTTGTGTCTGAAAATTAGACTTCAGACTTAACAACATCAATTATTTCTGTTGATACTACTCATTACCTATTATCATTATCTCCTTATACTGAACCTCTAAAATACTATAAGTTCAAGCATCACAACCAGTGAGTAGCTCATTTGTAATAGTGGTTATTATAATATATATAACAATGTATGTAATTAAGATTATATAATATAAAAAGTATAGTAATAAAAAAAGAACTTTTTTTTTAAGTTTATCTTATAATCTTTATAAGAGCTATATACTTAAGTTGCTACTTAAGTTATCTTGACTTATAGTTGCTATAATATTTCTTCTACTATAAGTTAGAATAATAGTATTCTTTTAGCTGTTTATTTTTTTACTATTGTTCTAGTTATAATCCTAACTATAGTATTTATTTAAGGTTGATAGATACTTTATAATTTTTCAATTTGATAATTAAATCCAAGTAATTTAATTTACTTACTATAAGAGAACTAGCTTTTCTATATTATTTTCTATATCTAAAGCTATATCTAAATTCTTATTTATTATGTTAGATTAACAAACTTATGTCAACTATAATATGGCTGGACTGCCAGCACTAAACCAACTATGCCAAAAGGCAATTTAACTGAAAGCTTATACTTTTCAGCTAACCAGTAGAATTTATACTGATTATGGAAACTTAAGTAAGTAGTAGGCTTATATTAACATTACTAAAGTTTTGAAGACTACTTAGACTTTTCTATTTGTGCCAGATCTTATATTTTACCTTTTATTTTTACAAATACTATTCAGTACTACTTTGTTATATAATTTACTATCTAGTATAATGTATATCTTAGTTCTTATACTGTTTTACATACTAAGATTGTATATATTACTAATTGCTCACATTTATTATTTATCTCATTATTTATTGTCCCAAACTTGTCATCTATTATTATTTGGTAAGTATCTTCAAGTGTTACAAAACATTTTATTTACTAAGTGTTCAGTCTGCAATTAGTAGTACTAATTAGGTAATCAATGTAGATTTTTGCATAAGTTAAATCACTACTACTATTACTTATTTTCTATTATTACTTATGCTTTCTTAGTTCTCCATTATAGTATTTACTATAGGTAAGTAATTGTATTTGTACTCTAGCTAGCTATATTTGCTTCCTAATTTATGCTGATTATCTTTATTAATAGTAATGGCTAACTTTGTTACTACTCTTTCTAAACTTACTAGTCTTGTTGACTATTCTTTTTGAGAAATTTATGTTAAATTAACTTTTGCTCTCATTGCCTACTCTAGTACTATCTAAACTACTAAATATATGCTAAATGCTTTGACACACTCTCAGACCACTGATGTAAATGGATGAGATAGCTGAAAAAAACTTTATAGGCTTCCAAGCTTTAGTTATTCTTAATTTTACCTTATTAAATAACTTGTTAATATATGGTTAGCCTAATACTAAGACTTTTTAGGCTCATTTATGTACTCTTATAAGAATATCTGGTCTAGTATTAGTTTTTGCTGACTACTAGAAAACAATCACATTTCAAATTTCCAGTGATTAAGATACTGCTTCCCAGATTGCTAAGCTTAATTCTCTTTATATAAGACTTTATGGAAACAATTCCAACATCTCTTTTGTCTTGAGAACAATGACTCTCTTATTTGCAATCTCTCACTTATAGAATTCTATTTCTGTCCTTTTTCTTTCTTTTCATATATCTATCTTTAATCTTACTTAGAATGTTGTATATTCTGCTATTCAGGCAGAATTCTCTAAATAAACTAATACTACTAATATTGTCTACTACTCTAGTACTCTACATAAAGATAAACTTTCTTAGTAGAAAAAGAACTTCCAACAGTAGTAATATTAATAGCAGTATCTATAAGGGTAATGGTAGTTACAAAGTAAGAGTTCTTTTGAGTAGCAAAAGAGAAAAAAGAATAACTAAGATAAAAAAGATGATAACACTTACTAAGCAGATGAAATAAGAGACCAAAATGACAATAGCAGTAATGCCTATTAGATAGATAGTGTTATTACCTTTGTAAGCATAACTATCATTTCTTCACCAATTTACCCTTAACTTGCTAATCATCTTTCTATAGTATGCACTTTTTAAAGTAGTATTACAATCTCAAGACCTTAGAGTGGGTTAAGAAAGAGAACTTGATTGTTATAAGACAAGAGTGTGGACAGACTTTGGCTAGGGTTAGGGTTAGCTGGACATAGATAAGTAATTAATTATTAGTCTACAATGGAGGAAGAGCATGTGACCTGGAAGTCAT
>Ga0157364_1008835_pt1 | contig 10442 bp, 9 predicted proteins | sample AttsexASBM2_FD_111476 | JGI IMG/M metagenome (GOLD analysis project Ga0157364, IMG submission 111476) | Fungus gardens microbial communities from leaf cutter ant in Ribeirão Preto, State of São Paulo, Brazil - Atta sexdens ASBM2 | ecosystem: Host-associated > Fungi > Mycelium > Unclassified ... | reverse complement strand
TCCCAGTTCTACCTATCAAGCTCAGCGAACAACGAATCGAAGTGGCAAAACCCACAGTTTGATCAGTTAGTGGTGGCTGCACGGGGAGAAAGGGAGATGACTAAACGCAAACAGATGTATGGCGACATGCAAAAGCTTATCTACGACAACTGCGGCACACTGGTCCCCATGTTTGTCAGTTCACTGGATGGTTATAGCAGCAAGGTGAAAGGGCTGAAATCTCGGCCATCAGGCATGATGATGGGATATCGCTTCAGTGAAAATGTCTGGTTAACTGCATAAGATACAGTAAGGAGTATGCGATGAACCGTTTCATGTTGTTACTTATTGCCCGACGTATCGGGGCGGGAATATTGACACTGGTTATTGTCTCCATGGTGGTTTTTTTTATCACCAGTTTATTACCGGGCGATGCCGCTCAGATGATCCTCGGGCAAAATGCTACAGCTGAAACGGTTGCTGCATTGCGTCATCAATTAGGCCTAGACCAGTCGCTACTGGTCCGGTATTACTACTGGTTTACCGATATGCTCACCGGCCAGTTTGGTACCTCCTTTACTAGTCATATCCCTGTCGCACAATTAATTGCTTCACGCATTCCTGCAACCTTCGAACTAGCCGCAGCGACCACACTGGTGTCGGTGCCTCTCGCGTTGGGCATTGGTATCATGGCGGCAATGAACCGAGATAAAGGGTTAGACAAGGCCTTGGTCACTTGCACCATGGCCACTGTTGCTGTCCCAGAGTTTTTAATTGCGACGGTTGCGGTGATGATCTTCGCCGTACGTTTACATTGGGCCTCTGCCATGTTTTTTGGCAGTCCGAATATGGGTATCTTAGCTTTTATTAAGTCGTATTCATTACCCGTACTGACCTTATGCTGTGTTCTCACTGCACAAATGGCGCGCATGACAAGATCTGCGATCATCGACCAGCTTAATAGTCCTTATATCGAAATGGCCGTGTTAAAAGGAGTCTCCCCAATACGGGTAGTGATACGTCATGCCTTGCCGAATGCTGCCGGTGCGATCGCTAATGCCATTTCTCTCAGCCTGTCCTACCTGTTCGGTGGGGTGATTATCATCGAGACTATCTTTAACTATCCGGGACTTGCCAGCCAACTTGTCGATGCCGTCAGTAACCGCGACCTACCCGTCGTCCAGATTTGCGTGATGCTCTTTGCCGGGTGTTACCTACTGCTATTACTGCTGGCAGACATTATCACTATTGCGTTCAATCCGAAGTGGAGAGGCTAATGCGCGACTTACGTTTACCTTGGTTTTTCTTCAAAGCACTGACGCCAGTTGGACGATTAGGATTACTGATCTCCTTATTCTGGGTCTTTATTGCAGTGTTCGGGCACTCTCTCGCCCCTTACTCTGTCAACGATATCGGTGCAGGCCCACTATTTGGAGGTTTCTCAAATGATTACTGGCTTGGCACCGACTATTTGGGGAGAGATATGCTGACCCGGATTATGGTAGGCAGTCGCTACTCGATAGGCCTTGCGTTAACCGCGGCGCTACTTGCGAGTTTACTCGGCACGTTACTAGCGCTGCTCGCCGCCGTGACCGGGCGTTGGGTGGAAGAAATTCTCGGGCGTATTAACGATGCCTTACTGGTACTGCCCGGCAAGGTGTTATCGCTTATGATCGTAGCGGTATTTGGCTCCTCATTACCGATGTTAATTATTACCGCCGTCTTTACCTATTGGCCGGGGGCTTACCGTATTGCGTTTGCCTTGGCAAGCCAGCTACGTAATACGGATTATGTCCGCGCGGCCAAATTGCGTGGTGAAAGCCGCTGGTATCTGGCGATTAGCGAAATTCTACCGAATATGATCCACCCAATGTTGACCGATTTTGGTTTGCGTTTCGTGTATATCGTCTTATTACTCAGCGGTTTGAGTTTCTTAGGGTTGGGTGTACAGCCACCCCAAGCTGATTGGGGAAGTCTAGTACGTGAAAACCTTCAGGGTCTATTTGAAGGGTCACCGGCTATCCTGATGCCGGCTATTGCCATCGCAAGCTTAACCATCGGGGTGAATCTGTTTATCGATAGCCTCCAAAATATGCGTCAATTATCACCGGTCCGGGAGGGCGTATGATTGAGTCGATTTTCCCATCTACTTCTATAGTGACGGTCGATAACTTACAAGTCAGCGCGATCAATCGCGGGGTTGAGACGGTGTTGGTCAGCGGTATTAGTTTCTCGGTAAAAAAAGGGGAAGTGCTCGCGCTAATTGGTGAATCGGGTTCGGGCAAAACCACTATTGCGATGGCCTTAATGGGCTATGTCCGATATGGGTGTCGTATAACAGAGGGGCGTATCAGGGTAGCAGACCAGCAGGTGAGGGAGATGAGCCCGGCACAACTGCGCCAACTTCGGGGTAATGAAATTGCGTACATCGCTCAAAGTGCGGCATCGTCCTTTAATCCTGGAATGACGATAATGGACCAAGTGATTGAGCCCGTCGTGATCCACCACACCATGACACGCGTGGAGGCCAGAGCGAAGGCCATCACACTCTTTCGGGAACTGGCGTTGCCCTCACCAGAAACGATTGGCGATCGTTATCCCCACCAAGTCTCTGGTGGGCAGTTACAACGACTGATGACGGCGATGGCACTGATGGGTGACCCGCAGGTCATCATCTTGGACGAACCGACTACCGCTTTGGACGTCACCACGCAGGTTGAAGTGCTTAAAGCTTTCCGCCGTGTCGTCTCACAACGGGGCATGACCGCTATCTATGTCAGCCACGATCTCGCTGTCGTTGCTCAGATGGCGGATCATATTATGGTGCTCCAGCAGGGGGCCATCGTAGAACATGGCCCGACGAGAGAACTGCTGACCGAGGCTAAAGCCTCCTATACCGGTCAGCTACTGGATGCCGCGCAACACGCATCCCGGCCAACAAGCTGGTTACGAGAGAACGATGACTTACAACCCTTATTGGAAGTTCGTGATTTAGCCGTCGGGTACGGTGCCCGCGATCGCGAAGGGGTGCCTAAAATCCGTATTCTTGAAGAGATCAATCTTCAGCTGTGGCGTGGGCAGTCAATTGGGATTATCGGTGAATCGGGGTCTGGGAAAACTACGCTGGCCCATGCCATTGCCGGGTTAAACCCTGCCTGGCGCGGACACCTACTGTTTAACCACCATTACATCTCCAGTGAGCTGACAGCACGTCTTCCCGAAGAGTTACAACAAATTCAGTATGTTTTCCAAATGGCGGATACCGCGCTAAATCCCGCCCACACCGTCGGTGACATTCTTAGCCGCCCACTGAAGCATTTTCGGCAACTACAGGGTAAGGCGCTGGCCAACGAAATCAGCGACCTGTTAGCCCTTGTCAAACTCCCGGCCTCTCTACAATACCGTAAGCCAGCGTCTTTATCCGGGGGACAAAAACAGCGGGTCAACCTAGCCCGTGCCTTGGCCGCTCGACCGGAGATTATTATCTGTGACGAGGTGACCTCGGCGCTTGACACCGTTGTCGCCGCCGCCATTCTCGACCTGATCTCGGAGCTACGTCGTGAGTTACAGTTATCAGTGCTATTTATTAGTCATGATATGCAGGCCATTCGTGCGGTATGTGACGATATCGTGGTGATGAAGCAGGGGCGTATTGTCACTCAGCTCGCCAGTGAGGACTACAGCAAACCCTCCAATAACCTTTATTTCGAGCGCTTAAAGCGTGCGGTGCCGGAGTTACGTCAAGGGTGGCTTGACGAGCATCAGGACTCGTACAAAGCAGAATTATATTATTAATAGAGGATAGGGATAATTATGCCCGCACTTATTCAATACGTTCAGGACAGCTTATACCTACCGGATTCGGCAGAGGTAGTGATTATCGGGGGAGGGATTGCTGGCGCCGCGGCGTGCTGGGAACTCGCCCGCCAAGGCATCAATGTGGTTTTATTGGAAAAGGGGCTGATCGGTGCAGAACAGTCGAGCAGGAACTGGGGATGGTGCCGCCAACAAAACCGTGACGAACGCGAACTGCCTTTAATCCTCCATGCCTTACAACGTTGGCAGGAATTGAACGAAGAAACTGGCGAAGAGTTAGGTTTTCGTAAAACCGGGTTGGTTTATGCCACGCGTAATGAGCAAGATATTGCGGCGTGGGATAAGTGGAACACTATGGCGAAAGCCTATGCTATTCGCAGTAATATCCTTAATTCAGAGCAAGCTAAGAGGCTAACCCCGGGCAGCACCACGCAATGGAAAGGGGGCGTACATTCCCTCGATGATGGTCATGCTGAGCCGTCGATGGCTGCGCCAGGTTTAGCACGTGCGGCAATGCGAAAAGGCGCACAAATCTTTCAACAGTGCGCGGTGAGGGGGCTGGATATTAGCGCGGGTCGCGTTAGCGGTGTTATTACTGAACGCGGCCTGATCAAAACCTCTCGGGTGATCTGCGCGGGGGGAGCCTGGACGTCGATGTTCTGCCGCCGCCACGGGATCGAGCTACCGCTGGGTAACGTGATTGGAACAGCGTTTCGAACCCTACCGATCAAACAAGCGATAGCCTTGCCCTTTTATACGGAAAGCTTTGCTGTGCGCCCGCAAATGGACGGCGGATATACTGTCTCTGTATCAGGCCGCGGACGCCTTGAAGCGGGATTCCAAGGTTTAAAATACAGTCGCCAATTTTATTCTACCTTCAAGGCTCGACGTAAAAATCTGACGATTTCCCCTTCACTAAAACCCTTTATCACCGGCCCTGAAGCTTTAGCACATTGGTCGTTTGAGGGCATTTCACCCTTCGAGAAAATACGTATTCTTGATCCTACGGCGGACCAACACATTGTTAAAGAAGGCCTTGCCGCGATGGTACGTGAGTTCCCTGAATTACAGGGTATTCAAGCCGCTCAGTCATGGGGTGGCATGATCGACAGTACCCCCGATGCGATCCCAGTAATCTCTGAAGTGAACAAACTGCCGGGGCTTATCTTATCCGCAGGTTACAGTGGACATGGTTTTGGAATTGGCCCGGGAGCAGGTCGTCTGGCTGCCGATTTGGCAATGAATAAGACCCCGGTAGTTGACCCGACACCTTACCGCTATTCCCGCTTTGTCGATGGTAGCGGACTTGATACTCCTGGAATGATGTAAGGAAAGATAATGAATATTCAGTTACGTACTATGCAGCCGGATGACCTTTGCCACGGCTATCGTTTAAGTCAGCAAGTCAGTTGGCCGCACCGCCTAGAGGATTGGGGGCAAGCTCTTGCACTGGGGCATGGCCTGATCGCCGAATCCGAGCAAGGGGTGGTGGGGTGCGCATTGATTTGGCCATGGGGCCAACTTCGAAGCACCTTAGGGTTAGTCATAGTTGATCCAGATTGTCAGGGACAGGGGATTGGTAAAAAATTAATGGAAGGGTTGCTTGAGAAAGTGCCTGACGGCAACGTTCGCCTGCATGCCACAGAGATGGGGAAAGGGTTGTATGAAAAATATGGCTTTAGGGTGCAGCGTTCTATTTTCCAACACCAGACCGCGCAGCTTCCAGCGATAGCTGCACGGCCGCTCGCGCCCGACGAAATGATTCGTCCACTACGCGAAGACGAATTACCGGCGCTGGTCGACAGTGATTATCAGTCCCATGGCATGTCGCGTCCTGCATTGTGGCAGGACCTATTTAATTGTGCCGAGGCACTTTGGGTATTAGAAAAGCGTGGCACCGTCTACGGTTACATGGCAGTGCGTAAGTTTGGGCGCGGTAACGTGATTGGCCCGATGTTAGCGAAGGACGAACACAGTGCTCAGACGCTTTTTTGTTATGGCGCGGCGCAACTGACCGGTCAATTTGTGCGGGTCGATACCTATGGCGAGACGCCATTTTCTGATTGGTTGGTAAAGCAGGGGCTACCCTGTATCGATGCACCGCTGATGATGGTTCGGGGCACCCCTTGGCAGCGCGCCCCGGGGGCCATGCAGGATTTCAGTTTTATGTCACAGGCGATGGGCTAATGAGCATTGTTTACTGGTCTAGCGCCCAGCGCGGACAGGTATGGCAGGCGTGGTTAGCGGAACATGCCTCGGACCTCGAATTTTATATTTGGCCACAAACCGGTGATCCAGAGAAGGTTCGCTATCTAGTTACTTGGGAGATCCCAGATAACTTACTTGATCGTTTTCCTCATCTTGAGGTGATTTTCTCCGTTGGCGCTGGAGCGGATCAATTTACGGCGCAGCCGATCCCGGACAGCGTCAGTATTGTACGGATGATCGAGCCAGGCCTGACCGATGATATGGCCGCCTATATTACTTTTTCGGTGATTAGCTTACATCGAGGCATGCCAAGGTACCTTCAACAGCAGCAGCAACGGCAATGGATAAAACATGATGCCATTGCCGCCTCGGGCTGTCGTGTCGGTATTCTGGGCCTTGGATACCTGGGGCAAGCGTCTGCGCGGGTACTTACGATGCTCGGTTACCCTTGTTCCGGTTGGAGTCGAACACAAAAACAGGTTGAGGGGGTGACTAGCTACTTCGGTGAGGATCAATTGAGAGCGTTTCTTGCGTCCAGCGATATCCTAGTGTGCTTATTGCCGCTAACAGATCTTACCCGAGGATTACTCGACTACCGTCTTTTCGAGCAGTTACCTAAGGGCGCATGTCTAGTACACGCAGGGCGTGGTCAGCAGCTTAATCATTGTGACCTGCTCGATGCGCTTGACCGCGGTCAACTCAGCCATGCCATCATCGATGTGACCGATCCTGAACCGCTACCGGCCGACCATCCTTTCTGGATGCACCCATCGGTCTGGTTAACCCCCCATATTGCGAGCGAAACCCATGCTGAAAGCGCGGTGAAAGTCCTTCTAGACAACATCCGTCGCCATCAGCAAGGCCAACCAATGATAGGGCTGATTGATAAGACGAGGGGGTATTGATGAATGGTCAGAAGTGGGTAAATATTCGCCGCCAGCTCCATCAGCATCCCGAAACTGGATTTAATGAACAGCATACGGCAGCGCTTATCGCTGGGTTACTCACAGAAATGGGGTTAGAGGTCGAACAGAATATCGGTCGAACGGGCGTCGTCGGGCTATTGAGGGGCAAGCATCAGGGCGAACGAATGATCGGCTTACGCGCCGATATGGATGCGCTACCAATGAATGATCGAGGCAGTAACGCGTGGCGCAGCTGCCACGAAGGTGCCGCCCATGCCTGCGGTCACGATGGCCATACTACGATGTTACTGGCGGCGGCTGAACAACTCGCGCAGAACCTAGATTTCGCGGGAAGCGTCTGTTTTATTTTCCAACCGGCAGAAGAGGGGCTGGCGGGGGCGAAAGCCATGATTGAAGATGGACTCTTTACGCGCTACCCCTGTGATGCTATCTACGCCATCCACAACTGGCCTGAACTAGCATTAGGGGAGTTTCGTACACGTTCTGGTCCGATTATGGCAGCGGCTGACCGGTTTGATATCACCCTGTCTGGCGGCGGGGGCCATGCGGCTCAGCCACATCTCTCTGCCGACACACTATTGGCGGCCAGCGAACTGGTGGTGGCATTAAATAGCCTTGTGCCACGCAAACTTAATCCGCACGAATCGGCGTTACTTACGGTTACACAGCTGCACGGTGGATCTTCGCACAATATGATCCCGGGTGAAGCGTCGATAACAGGCACAGTCAGAACGTTTTCAGCGCAGGCGCGTGACATTCTAGAACAGCAGTTACGCTTGAAAACTGAACACCTCTGCGCGGCCTACGGATTACAGGCGCAGATCCGTTATAACCGTTATTACCCCGCGACGTGTAACTCGAATAGAGAGGTAACGCTGGCCATGATGGCAGCGGATAAGGCGGGTTTACAAGGTAAGCTCGCTGAGTATCCGGCACTGACCTCGGAAGATTTTTCATTTATGTTACAGGAAAAACCGGGTGCCTACGTTTGGTTAGGGGCGGGGCCGAGTTATCCACTACATCATCCTAGTTTTGATTTCAATGATGAGGTGATCCCTCATGGCGTACGTTGGCTCTGCGAGGTCGTTAATTTGGAACTTGGCGAAACTTAATGGTTTTTCAACGCGTATTTAACTATTTTATGCCGAATTTACCTTAATTTATGTCTCCAAGGCCGAGCGCGGTCAAGGTATAAATAATAGACATTAACCGACTCTATATCACAAACAGGAATTTCAAGATGAGCGACATGATTATGGTAACGAATAACGATGTCTGGCTCGACCGGCGAACAGAGAGTGTGCCTCGTGGGGTGGTGACGGCTCATCCACTCGTGGTTGAACAAGCGAAAGGCAGTGAAGTATGGGACACCGACGGGAATCGCTATCTTGATTTTGTTGGGGGAATTGGGGTGTTAAATGTGGGGCACAACCATCCGGCGGTGGTCGCGGCCGTGACACGTCAGCTCTCCAAAGTCTCCCACGCGTGCTTCCAAGTAGCGGCATATCCAGGATATATCAGTCTGGCCGAGCGGCTAAATCAGTTGGTTGGCAAAGGAACCCCATGCCAGAGCGTCTTCTTTACGAGCGGTGCAGAAGCCGTTGAAAATGCGGTGAAGATTGCCCGCGGCTATACTAATCGTCCCGGAATTATTGCATTCGACGGTGCGTTTCACGGTCGCACATTATTAGGCTCAACTCTGACGGGTATGAGCCAACCTTATAAACAGAATTTTGGTCCATTTGCTGGTGGGGTATACCGTCTACCTTACCCAAATGAATACCGCGAGATTAGTGAACAGTATTGCCTTAAGGCGCTTGATACACTCTTCGCGGCGCAAGTCTCGCCGGAACAAGTAGCCGCGATAATTCTTGAACCGGTACAGGGTGACGGCGGTTTTCTGCCCGCACCGCCGAGCTTTATGCGAGCGCTACGTGAAATCACGCAACGACACGGTATTCTACTGATCTGTGACGAAGTGCAGACTGGATTTGGGCGGACGGGAAAAATGTTTGCTTTTGAACACTCAGGCATTATGCCGGACTTAGTTACTGTCGCGAAGAGTCTCGGCGGAGGTCTACCCATCTCCGGGGTTGTCGGACGAAAAGAGGTCATGAATGGACCGCTTCCCGGCGGTCTAGGTGGCACATATGGCGGGAATGCGCTTGCTTGCGCGGCGGCTTTGGCGGTATTGGATATCATGGAAGAAGACAACTTATTATCGCGTAGTAACCAATCCGGTCAAAAATTAAACGAACGTCTACACCAGCTGGCAGAAAAATATGCCTGTATCGGCGCCGTGCGCGGCATAGGTTTTATGCAGGCGATCGAAATCGTTGATCCGGATAGCGGTAAAGAAGATGCGGAAATGACTGCCACCATCTTAAGTGCGGCCTTCGAAAAAGGGTTACTGTTAATTAAATGTGGCTTGCACCGAAACGTTATTCGCTTTTTAGCGCCGTTAGTGACAACCGATTCTCAGTTAGAAGAAGCACTGCATATCGTTGATATTGCCCTAGCGAAAGCCACGGGCAGGGTATAACACAAGAAATTTTAACGATATATCCTCGACTACGGTATCTCTTTATTGATGAAACGTGTTATATCAGTACAAAGAAAAGTGCCGTAGGACAACTCAAGAGGTGTTATGAACGGTTTATTAAAGCTCGATCGCTTAGACATTAATATTCTCTCTCATCTGCAAAAAGATGGTCGTATTAGCAATGTTAATCTCGCAGATGCGGTGGGTTTATCGCCAAGTCCATGCTTACAGCGAGTAAAGCGTTTAGAGACCGCAGGGTTGATTCTGGGTTATGAGGCACACATCAATATCGTGAAAATTACTGACTTTGTTAATATATTTACTGAAGTCACCCTCGCCGGTCATCGGCGAGAGGATTTTCAACGCTTCGAGCGAGGGATGAGTAAAGTCGATGAGTTGATGGAATGCCATCTTATTACTGGCGGGTATGACTATCTATTACGTTTTGTCACCCGAACTATCGAACACTATCAGGAGGTCATTGAGAATTTACTTGATGCCAAACTGGGTATAGATAAATACTTCAGTTATATCGTGATTAAATCCCCAGTAATGAAAAACAGCATTCCCCTGCAAAGCCTGCTGGATAAGAAACACCGTGACCGTGGTGTTATCCTCTCAGATTGAAAGATTTATTGGGTAAATAAGTAATAACACCTTGAAATATCATTAAGAATTAAATCGTAGCTATCTAGGAAACCTTGATAAAACAGCTTTCGATATAGCGTTAAGGCTATAGCATAGGCAAATAGCGACTACGACGATTTTATGGATGTCTCATAAAAGCCTAGGCCTGCGCCTCTCTGTAAGGTGATGTGGTTGTTTGACTGGAACCGCCAGAAAACCTCAACCTACCTAGCCTTATCCCATTCGAGTCTAAGTATGATCAACACCTTTTAGTTAAGTAGTGTTGACCATTTCTTAGTTATGCCGCCGTTACTCTTTCAACTTTTCTCGCACCGCTTTAACAT
>Ga0157364_1008834_pt1 | contig 10442 bp, 6 predicted proteins | sample AttsexASBM2_FD_111476 | JGI IMG/M metagenome (GOLD analysis project Ga0157364, IMG submission 111476) | Fungus gardens microbial communities from leaf cutter ant in Ribeirão Preto, State of São Paulo, Brazil - Atta sexdens ASBM2 | ecosystem: Host-associated > Fungi > Mycelium > Unclassified ... | reverse complement strand
GTTCATCAGTGTACCAGCAGAATCTCCATCAGGGCGCATCGGAAAACACCTTCTGAAGCGCGAACGACATAACAAGCAGACAGAGTCTAACACTTTCCGGGTGAAATGTCTGTAAAACATTAACGGGCAGCTTAACCCGGCTCACCGGTTTGCCAGCACCCGTCTGCCAGTGGTAATACCTGTAGTGCGGCGACCTGTTGCAGATAGGCTTCGCGCGGGATCTCTGTCGCCCCTAAGGAGGCGGTATGAGGGTTCAGTATCTGGCAGTCAATTAACTGTCCGCCGTGGGCCTTGAAGTGCCGGCAAAACAGCATCAGTGCAGTTTTAGAAGCATTCGGGCGCGTACTGAACATCGATTCCGCGCAGAATAGCTGGCCGATCGCCATCCCATACAAACCACCTGCCAGATGCCCGTCCTGCCAGACTTCCACCGAATGCGCATAGCCTTTCTGCGATAAAGTCAGCCAGGCAGCGATCACTTCATCCGTGATCCAGGTCCCTCCGGTCCTTTCTGCCGCGCAACCGCGGATCACGCCCTCGAAGTCCCGATCAATGGTGACCTGATAAGGTGAGTGGCGATGAAAACGGGCCATACTGCGGCTAAGATGGAATGCCTCAGGGTAAAGTACCGCCCGTGGATCCGGTGACCACCACAGCAACGGGTCCTGTTCAGAGAACCAGGGAAAGATACCCTGCCGGTAGGCTTCCCGCATCCTTTGCCAGCTCAGATCCCCGCCAAACGCCAGCAGCCCGTCAGGTTCTGTCAGCGCTTGTGAGGGCGGGGGAAAGCTGAGTGTATCAGCCGCTAACTGCGGCAGGATCAATGGCATCCGGGATGACCTCACTCGGGTTCAGACGCTGAGTAAACTGCCAGTAGCGGCCACGCGCGCTGAGAAGCGTTGACGTGTCACCCTGTTCGATAATATGGCCGTTTTCCATCACACAAACACGATCCATTGCAGCCAGTCCGGTCAGGCGGTGTGTCACCATTATCACGGTTTTATCCCGGGTAACCCGCGCCAGAAGCGCCAGAATATGCTGCTCGGTGGTGGCATCCAGTCCCTCGGTCGGCTCATCGAGTAACCAGAGGTCTCCCTGGTGGAGGAGCGCCCGTGCGATGGCTAAACGGCGTAATTCCCCCCCGGAAAGTGTTCTGCCGCCTTCTCCTAACCAGCCGTTAAGCCCGTCATTTTCCAGCAACTGCCCGAGGCCGGTCTGTTGCAATACGTCGACCAGCGCTTCATCGGTACTGTCAGGTGCAGCAAGTTTGAGGTTGTCACGCAGGGTCTGGTTGAAGACCGAAACGCGCTGAGTCACCACGCTGGTCCGCCGACGAAGCGTCGCTTCATCCCATTGCGGCAAAGGGGACTGGTTAAAGCAAATTTCGCCTTGCCCGGGGTCAGCCGCACGGGTCAGCAGTTGCAGGAGCGTTGACTTACCGCAGCCGGTAAAACCGAGCAGAGCAATTTTTTCGCCCTGAGCAACCGTCAGGTTCAGTCCGTTAATCACCGCCCGGGGTTGTCCGGGATAGCTGAACCCCAGTCCGGTGATCCGGACGGCAATCCCCGGGTGATTATCTGTCAGCGCTTTTTGCGGAAACTGTACCGCAGGTTTCTGGCCTAAAATTTCGTTTAAGCGTGAAGCAGAAACCATCACCTTTGAGATATGGAGGAAAGCGGCAGCCACCGGCCCCAGGGACTCAAAAGCCGCCAGAACGCAGAAAGTAAAGAGTGCCAGCCAGGTGGGGTCGGCAGAGGCTGAGTGGAGGAGCAGCGAACCCAGCCCCAGCATAAGGCAGACAGTCAGCCCGGTAATAAACATCAGCAGGCTCTGCGATGCGGCGGTCAGCGACTGCTGCTGCCGTTCGGCCTGATAAATATCGTCGCCGGTGGTCGTCAGTTGCTGTTGCCAGCGTTTACTGTGCTGGTAAATCTTCAGCTCCGCCATACTGCTTAGCCAGCGGGTCAGTTGCCGGCGGTAACTGGCCTGCGTCAGAGCCATTGCCTCACCGGAACCTTTACCAAGGCGGTAAAAGAGGGGAGGGAGGATCAGCAGCGTCAGTAACATCACCAGGCCCGCGACCAGTGCCAGCGGCAGGTTCAGGAAACTCAGTCCGAAAGTGACGACGATAATGACACATAACGCCCCGGCCAGGGGGGAAATCACCCGCAGATAGAGATGGTCAAGGTGGTCAACGTCTGCAACAAAGCGGTTCAGCAAATCGCCCTGATTAAACGGTAACAGCCCGGCAGGGGATAGGGGGAACAGCTTGCTGAAGGTGTACACGCGAAGATGCTGAAGTACACGGAATGTGCCGTCATGGCTGACCAGTCGCTCGAAGTACCGTGCCACGGTACGGATAATGGCAGCCCCCCTGACTCCGGCAGCAGGTAACATATAGTTAAAACTGTACAGCCCGGCGGTCCCGGCGACTGCGGAGGCAGCCAGAAACCAGCCGGAAAGTGTCAGTAAACTGATACTTGCCAGCAGTGTCAGCAGGGCCAGTATCAACCCCAGCCCCAGTAAGAAGCCGTGACGTTTCCAGAGACGCAAAAAGGGCAGTAAAGTTTTCATAAGGTAATCTCCCCGTCACGCTGAGCTAACATGTCCCTGAACGGCCCTGCTGTCGTGGCGAGCGCCTGCCAGCGGCCTTTCTGAATAATTTGTCCGGCTGCCATTACCCAGATTTCATCCCAGTCCTGTAACCCTTCGAGCTGGTGAGTGATCATCAGCGTTGTCTGCTGTAAGGAGGCTTCGGTAAGTGCATGCATCACATGTTGCTCGCTTTGTCTGTCCAGGCTGGCTGTTGGCTCATCCAGCAGTAGCAGTGCTGAAGGCAGTAACAGGGCCCGTGCAACCGCAACACGCTGGGCCTGGCCGACAGATAGCCGGACCGCATTATCGCCGGTGGGTGTATCAATCCCCTCAGGCAGGTCGGCAATAAAAGCATTGATACCGCTGCATTCCATTACCCGTTGAAATTGCTGTGCGTCACAGGGGCGATCCAGAATGATGTTATCGCGTACGGTTTCTGCCGGCAGCACCGGGTTTTGCCCGACCCAGGCCAGTTGTTTCTGCCAGTGATCCGGACGAATATCCCGTAACTCTGTACCGTCAACCGTAAGGGAACCCTGATACGGGAGAAAGCCGAGGATGACATTAATCAGTGACGTTTTACCGGCACCACTGACCCCGGCCAGCGCAATACGTTTGCCTGCCGGAAGAGTGAAATTCAGAGGCTGAGTTAACGGCTTCCCTTTGGCTGTCATGACAACCAGGTCACGAGCGACCAGGGTACAGGGACCGGACCTGCCCGGTGTCAGTGTTCCGGTGTTCAGGTTTGCCTCTTCGGTTTCGCTCAGGAAAGTTTCCAGCTGGTCGGCAGCACCGACAGCCTGAGCCTTCGCATGGTAGAAATTCCCTAAATCACGCAGAGGCTGGAAGAACTCCGGTGCCAGTATCAGTGCCAGAAAGCCGGCAAACAGGGTGACTCCGCGGTGGTAATCACCGAAATGCAGTACGCCAAGATAAGAGAAGCCGAAATAGACGGCGACCACGGCAATAGAAATTGCGGCAAAGAACTCAAGCACCGCAGACGAGAGAAATGCCAGTCTCAGAACCTCCATGGTACGCAGGCGGAACTGTTCAGTGCTTCCGGCGATAGCGGCTTGCTCTGCACGACCCCGATGAAAAAGCCGTAGTGTTTCCAGTCCACGCAGACGGTCAAGGAAGTCACCGCTAAGACGGGCTAGTGCCTGGAAATTTCTGCGGTTGGCTTCTGCGGCTCCCATACCGACCATCGCCATAAACAGTGGGATCAGAGGCGCGGTACAGAACAGGATCAGCGCCGCTGTCCAGTTAAGGGGTAACAGCGTGATCAGGATCAGGGCAGGGATCAGTGTTGCCAGGCTCATCTGAGGCAGATAACGTGCATAGTAGTCCTGCATATTATCAATTTGTTCCTGCAACAGGGTCGTCCAGCTCCCGACGGCACGGCTCGTTGTTCCGGCAGGGCCCCGGGCTTCCAGGCGTAAAATAATCTGTTGGCGTATAGCCTCACGAACGGCGCTAGCGGCACGAAAACCGGCCATTTCCCGTAAATAATGCAACAGACTGCGCCCGGCAAAGCAGGCCGCCAGTGCCACCAGTAACCCGGGGGTGTCACTGGCAGGCTGATGACTGATAATAAAATTTTGTAATACGCGGGCGATGATCCCGGCCTGCGTGATAATTAACAGTGCACTGAATACACCGGTGATAACGGAGAGGCGTAACCAGCGGCGTCCGTAATGACGCTGTTCTTTGAGCCAGCGAACTAAAAACTGTTGACGGGATTTATTCATGGAATTCTGCAAAGTGAATGTCAGACACCAGAGGTGTAAAGTAATACCCCTTGTAAAAGTGCAGGTACCTTAACATGAGGAACAGTAAAAAGGCGACAGTTTCGCTGTCGCCTTAGAGTCTCATTCAAAATGAAGGGGGAAAACTACGCGTCCTGGCCCAGGCCGTCTAAATAACGTTCGGCATCCAGGGCAGCCATACAGCCGGTTCCTGCAGAAGTGATTGCCTGACGATAGGTATGATCCATCACATCGCCGGCGGCAAACACACCAGGGATACTGGTCTGGGTTGCATTCCCCTGAAGACCGGACTGCACCACGATATAGCCGTTATTCAGTTCCAGCTGATCAGCAAAAATCGCAGTATTCGGGCTGTGACCGATGGCAATAAATACCCCGGCGACATCAATCTGCTCGGATTCAGCATTGTCTTCTGTCGGACGCAGACGCGCCCCGGTGACCCCCATCTCATCTCCGGTGACTTCTTCCAGGATGCGATTGGTGTGCAGAACGATATTGCCACTGGCGACTTTTTCCATCATCCGGTCAATAAGGATTTTTTCGGCACGGAAGGTGTCGCGACGGTGGATAAGATGAACCTCAGAGGCGATATTTGCCAGATAGAGGGCTTCCTCGACGGCAGTATTTCCGCCGCCGACCACTGCCACTTTTTGCTGACGATAAAAGAAACCGTCGCAGGTCGCACAGGCGGAGACGCCTTTACCTTTAAAGGCTTCTTCCGAAGGTAAACCAATATAACGTGCAGAGGCTCCGGTCGCGATAATCAGCGCATCAGTGGTGTACTCACCACTGTCGCCGATCAAACGAAACGGGCGTTGCTTTACGTCGACGGTATGAATATGGTCGTGAACGATTTCAGTATTAAATTTAATCGCATGTTCATGCATACGTTCCATAAGCCCGGGCCCGGTCAGGCCCTCAGGATCACCCGGCCAGTTTTCGACCTCTGTTGTGGTGGTCAGTTGCCCGCCTTTTTCTACCCCGGTAATTAATACCGGATTAAGGTTTGCACGCGCAGCATAGACAGCTGCAGTGTAACCGGCAGGGCCGGAACCCAGGATCAGTAGTTTACTGTGTTTGGCCATGCTTTTTTCCTCAATAAAACAAACCGCTGACAAATATCGGTAGATTGTAGGCAAACGCGACGACGAAAAAAAGAGTCCGATAGCGGAGATTACTTATTAATGTGAACGTTGAAACTAATCACCCGTGGTTAAGGCCTCTGACAGGGATCCGTCACTGTGGTGACGGGAGGATAAAAGGCTAAAAGTATTGGCCGAAAATTTATATTCACCGCAGACGGCGGAATGTTGTACTGAAATTGGATGTTTTACTTTGACAATCGCCTGTTGTTTTGCGAAAACATGAGGTGAGACAAATAAAGTTCAGCGAACAGGAGCCGCGCAGGCCGTAGCTTCTGAACGCCGGATAAATAAACCTGAGTTGTCTTTGGCCTGTTTCATCGTGGACAGACAGTGAAATGAACCGAAAACAGCAAATATACAGGCAATGTTTCAACATAACTCAGGCCCTTCACCGATGACAGGTTGAAGGGCAGGTAGTCTTAGGGAAGGAAATGAAGAGAGAAAATAATAATGACAGATAATAAGAAACGCCCTGGCAAAGATCTGGACCGTATCGACAGAAATATCCTGAATGAACTACAAAAAGATGGCCGTATTTCGAATGTCGAGCTCTCTAAACGGGTAGGTCTGTCTCCGACGCCTTGCCTTGAACGAGTCCGCCGCCTGGAACGTCAGGGGTTTATTCTGGGGTATACCGCACTGCTTAATCCGCACTATCTGGATGCATCACTGCTGGTTTTTGTTGAGATTACTCTGAATCGTGGCACCCCTGATGTGTTCGAGCAATTTAATACCGCGGTCCAGAAACTTGAGGAAACTCAGGAGTGTCATCTGGTTTCCGGTGACTTTGACTATTTGCTGAAGACCCGTGTTCCGGATATGTCCGCATACCGTAAGCTGCTGGGGGAAACCCTGTTACGCCTGCCTGGCGTCAACGATACCCGCACGTATGTGGTCATGGAAGAAGTGAAGCAGAGTAACCGCTTAGTGATTAAAACTCGCTAAATCAGCCAGGTGCAAAACCTGTGGCAATTAGGTACACTCCTGTGAATTCATACAGGAACAGTGCTGACTAATGGTGCTGTTCCTCTCTTTCGTTGACAGGCACCTGGAGAGATCTCTTGAGCCAGGAATATACAGAAGATAAAGATGTATCTTTAACGCCACTGAGTAGTGGACAACGGCTGCTGGAAGCATTACTGATTCTGGTGGCACTTTTTGCCGTTTATTTAATGGTCTCCCTGGTCAGTTTTAATCCTTCTGACCCGAGCTGGTCACAAACCGCCTGGCATGAGCCCATCCATAATTTAGGTGGCCGGCCCGGAGCCTGGCTGGCTGATACCCTGTTCTTTATCTTCGGGGTGATGGCTTACGCCATTCCGGTGGTGATCATTGGTTTATGCTGGATTTCCTTCCGTCATCGCAACCGCAATGAATACATCGATTGCTTTGCTATCGGCCTGCGTCTGATAGGCGTGCTGGCGCTGGTGGTCACTACCTGTGGTCTGGCCGCAATCAATGCTGATGATATCTGGTATTTCGCCTCCGGAGGCGTGATTGGCAGCCTGGTCAGTAGTGCGATGGCACCTTATCTCAATCAGATGACAGGGACATTGGTCCTGCTGTTTGTCTGGGCGGCCGGGATCACTCTGTATACCGGGTGGTCATGGCTGACAATTGCAGAGAAGATCGGCGGGGCAGTAATGACCGTTCTTACCTTCGCGAGCAATCGCTCCCGGGGTGATGATCGCTGGCAATATGAGGATGACGCGCCTGAGTCGGTTTCCCGCAAAGAAACCTCACAGGAAGTCACAGAAGATGATCCTCTGTTCCGTTCGACAGATGCTGCGGCAAACGAGCCATCGGCACACGGAAATACCGCACATCCGTCAGAGAACGAAGAACATGACCCGCTGTTTTCAACGCCAGTGTCTGCTCCGAAAACGGATGATAATGACCCCTTATTGAGCCCATCAACCTTTGCTTCAGTCACGGCGGAGGATGACAACGATCCATTATTCAGTGCGCCAGCGTTTGGAACGGCACCGGAAACCGCTGCACCGGTAACCCCGCAACCTGCATCGGTTCAATCCGGGGTACCGGAAAACCGCCCGACGCCGGTCGTCGCAGCCGATGCTTACAGAGCACCGGCACAGGTGAAAACAACGCAGGCCGCAGAGCCACCGCTTTACCGTTTCGATGTACCGGAGACGGTTGCGTCTCAGCCGACGCCTGAAGCTCCGCCGTCACCGGCATCACGGGCCTCCGGGGTAGCTCCGCAGGTTCAGACATCCCGGTCTGACCCTCAGACGTCGTCGTCGGCGGTACCTCAGACCCGGGTTGCGGCGGCGACGCCTGCTGCAGTCAATGCTCAGACCGTGGCTGCCACCGTAGTAAAACCGGCCGGGCAGTCACCGTTTGCTGTGGCAGCCAGTATGGGTAAATTACAGAGCCCTCCGACGGTGACGGAACCTGTACAGCGTAGTGGTAACCCTCAGGTAAAACGCGGGATTGGGGGGCCGGAACTGCCACGTCCGAATCCTGTCCGTTTGCCGACCCGCCGTGAAATGGCCTCTTATGGTATTAAATTACCTTCACAACGTATTGCGGAAGAAAAAGCACGTGAAGAGGAGTTACAGCGTCAGTTGAATTCTCAGATGACGGAGACAAGCGAGTCTTCGGCCGAAGAAAATGAATTCGACCAGGCGGCGCTGCGCCAGGCGTTTACCATGCAGCAAAAGGCACGGTATGGCGAGGATCATGTCACTGTGACACCTGAAGAAGAAGATGAGCTGCAACAGGCGATGCTGGCGCGACAGTTCTCCGAACAGCAACAACAGCGGTATCAGACGACGGCAGAGGATGTTACTGAAGTCAGTGCTGACCATGTAGCGACCTCTGCGCCACTCTCTTCAGAGGCTATCTCTGCGTTTGATTTCTCACCGATGAAAGAACTGGTGGATGACAATCCGGCAGAGCCTCTGTTTACGATTGCTCCGGGGGCTGAAACTGCAGCGCCGGCACAGTCACCGTCTTCTGTCGCAGGGATTAACTCAGCGCAGCATTCGCAGACGCAGGGCGCCACTGCACAGCCGGGGCAGCCGCAATACGCGGCTCAGCAAGCACCGGCACAGTCACCGTCTTCTGCTGCAGGGGTTAACTCAGCGCAGTATTCGCAGCCGCAGGGCGCCACTGCACAACCGGGGCAGCCGCAATACGCGGCCCCGCAGGAAACGGTTTCTCAACCGCAGGCTGCTCAGGAACAGCAGAGTCTGTTCCACCCGTTCCTGGTTCGTCATGAACAGCCACTGGAAAAACCATCAACACCTCTTCCGACCATGGATTTACTGACGCCACCTCCGGTGGAAGAAGAGCCGGTGGATATGTTTGCACTGGAACAAACAGGTAAACTGGTTGAGGCAAGACTGAATGACTTCAGAGTCAAAGCAGAAGTTGTCGGTATTTCACCGGGACCGGTGATCACCCGTTTTGAGCTGGACCTGGCGCCAGGGGTGAAAGCCGCCAGAATTTCTAATCTCTCCCGCGACCTGGCCCGTTCATTATCCGCCGTTGCGGTTCGTATTGTTGAGGTCATTCCGGGCAAGCCATATGTCGGGCTGGAATTACCGAATAAACATCGCCAGACCGTTTATTTGCGTGAAGTGCTGGACTGCGCAAAGTTCAGGGACAATCCGTCGCCGCTGGCGATTGTACTGGGGAAAGATATTGCCGGTCAGCCAGTGGTGGCAGACCTTGCTAAAATGCCCCATTTGCTGGTCGCCGGTACCACCGGTTCAGGGAAATCTGTCGGCGTGAACGCCATGATCATCAGTATGCTGTATAAGGCAACCCCTGATGAAGTGCGCTTCATTATGATTGACCCGAAAATGCTGGAACTTTCTGTGTATGAAGGTATTCCGCATCTGCTGACTGAAGTTGTGACAGACATGAAGGATGCAGCCAATGCGTTACGCTGGAGTGTCGGAGAGATGGAACGTCGCTACAAGCTGATGTCCGCGCTGGGCGTACGTAACCTTGCAGGTTATAACGAAAAAATCGTGCAGGCTGAAGCGATGGGCCGGCCTATTCCGGATCCGTTCTGGAAACCTGGTGATAGTATGGACACTACACCGCCGGTTCTCGAAAAGCTGCCCTACATCGTCGTGCTGGTAGATGAGTTTGCTGACCTGATGATGGCCGTGGGTAAAAAGGTAGAAGAACTGATCGCCCGCCTGGCACAAAAAGCCCGTGCCGCCGGTATTCACCTGGTATTGGCGACGCAGCGTCCGTCGGTCGATGTGATCACCGGGCTTATTAAAGCGAATATTCCTACGCGTATCGCTTTTACCGTTTCAAGTAAAATTGACTCCCGTACCATCCTGGATCAGGCCGGGGCGGAATCATTGCTCGGGATGGGGGATATGCTTTATATGCCGCCTAACTCGTCGATGCCGGTACGTGTGCATGGGGCGTTTGTCCGTGACCAGGAAGTTCATGCTGTGGTTCAGGACTGGAAAGCCCGGGGCAGACCTCAATATATCGACAGTATCACTGCCGGTGATGAGAGTGAGAACGGAGCGGGCGGCGCAGATGGCAACGGTGAAGAACTGGATCCGCTGTTCGACCAGGCGGTCGGATTTGTGGTCGAAAAACGTCGCGCCTCGATTTCCGGTGTTCAGCGACAGTTCCGTATCGGTTATAACCGGGCCGCCAGGATCATCGAACAGATGGAAGCTCAGGGGATAGTTTCCGAACCCGGACATAACGGTAACCGGGAAGTGCTGTCACCCCCGCCGCACGAAATGTAAGTTCTGATAACAGGTTGTTATCCTGATGGGCCAGAGTTTTCTGGCCCATTGCTTATCACTCCCGCTATCCCCATAGTAATACTCAGAATTCAGTTTTTTCTCCTGTCGGAATATACCGGCAGAGACTACGGTTAACAGTGCACAGCCGGAATGAAGGATAAGGAATAATTACAGATGAAAAAATTGTT
>Ga0157364_1008833_pt1 | contig 10442 bp, 5 predicted proteins | sample AttsexASBM2_FD_111476 | JGI IMG/M metagenome (GOLD analysis project Ga0157364, IMG submission 111476) | Fungus gardens microbial communities from leaf cutter ant in Ribeirão Preto, State of São Paulo, Brazil - Atta sexdens ASBM2 | ecosystem: Host-associated > Fungi > Mycelium > Unclassified ... | reverse complement strand
GTTAAACTGTGCACAAGTGTTAAATATCCTATATTATATATATATATATATATATATATATATATATATATATATATATATATATATTAGATCGAGGTAATGTGCGTTATGTTGCAAATCGCTATTGTATAGAAACCAACAATAATAGCGATACATTAATAACTATAGCTAATACCAGTGTTATACTTTAATACTCTGGTAGAAGATTATAAATGACACTGGTTAATTGTCGGATATGATAAAATGCTATTAATCCTTGAGGAAATGAATCTAACATGTGGAACGCGCTAGTACTACACAACATACATTTCAAGATTTACAATTAAGAATAATTTATATATTTTTTAGCATTGATATTTAAAAAATAAATAATTTTAAATTATTTAAAATTAACTAGAAATTAATATAGTAATTAATGTTGCGAATTGATAATCAAGAATAAATTTGTAAAACTTGTGATAAGTTTTACAAATTTGTAACAAAAAAAATGCAAACATATTTTACTAAAAAATAATAAATTAATTTCTATTAATCTTAAATTTAAAAATCTCGTATTACATGTAAAAAGCAATAAATCGCTCTAAAAGAGTTCGATTAAAGTGGTGCGAAAGAGAAAAAATTTTAACATGAACGCAAGAAGAGGAAAAACGCGAAAGAATAAATTAGAAATATCGTACACTATATCCGAGAAAGATTTAAGTTCCTCGATACTTTGAAGATAAGGAAAATGTCATTTCCGAGATTACCGCTTTCCGATCGGAAAGCTTTCACGCTGTGATAACAGCCTTGTTTAATCATTCATTCTATTTCGATAGGCTGATAGGCTGATTTCAAATGAGATTCGTGACAAGGCATATGCAATAGTGCCATCGGAAACTCACCAGTCGGAAACCGTAGAGGTTACATGATAGCTGCTCAGTTTAATCAGAATAGATGGTAATCATCTCATAAGCAGCATTGTATTGATTGTTATTTGGGGTTTCAATCTTTGCGTGTAGAACAATTGTAAATTTAACAATCGTATCTATTTGTATAATTATATTCTTTTACAAAACTGAATTAAATAATAATTCTCTTTTAATAAATTTATATAAACTTAGAAAATAAGAAAATTAATTATATGAATATATTATATTCAACAGGCACTATTAATTTTAACTTCATGAAGTTTTCTCTGATAGTATCGATAATAAAAATAAATCGATAGTGTATAGATTAAATATTTAGTAATTTTAGTTTATTTCTCTTTGCCAAATTTTTTGTTTATAAGTATGGTAAAATTCGTAACTCATTCGCCGTTTGATATATTTCACAGGGCAAAAAGAAAAATATTTAAGTATTACTCGAATTCACATATTACGTGAAACCATTATTTATATAACAGCATTATTTATATAACATTATTTATATAACAGCGTTTTTATATTCGTTATTTAAATAAACTTTAGAAATAATAATTATCTTTTTCAGTACAGCAAAACTTGACGAATCGGATAGTTATACTTCAAAAACTTTAAAGTTACGAGTAAATCCCAAAGGTGGCGATTTCGGCAATAAAAATATAAATAACCTGGAAGTACAAAGAAATGGAGACTCTCACAAGAGTAAATTAAAGGTTACTCCGTTCGCTGCAATTTGTTGTAATTTTCTTTTTAATTTATTGCTTTATCGTATCTCCGAAGCTCTTTATTAACATTAGACTTTAATATATGTATATTAATAGTATTAATAATATTAATAATCGTATTTAATTAATAGTATTAACAACCGTAAAAGCTTTTGCGAAAAATATAAGATTATTTAGATTCAATATCCGTTCAAAATAATCTTTTGCAGTCAATTTTTAATTAATACTCTATTCTCGCACACGTGGTTTAACATTATAAAGATGTATTAATATTAAAAAATTATCAATGTTACTTTTATTGTTAAAATTTATATTTGTCGATGAACTTTCAATAAAACGTGTTCATTTTCTTATAAAGACAAATATGTTCTGTCATAATGAGTTTATAAAAAAAAATTTTGAAATTATTTGTTTTTAATATTTTATATTATGCATGTTCTATATTTTTTGTGTTAAAACGTTTCAATATTACTGACAAATTATTCAACTCTGTTGCATTAATATATAAAATAAATTAATAACATTGAAATAATATACTTCTCATTCATATTCTACTATTATTCATTACCTGAAAGATATCCAATACACATATGTGACACAAATCCATTGCTGCATATCAGAATATTTTATTTCTATGATGAATGAGAAAAAAAAGAATTTACTGGTACAAAGAATGAATTTTATACAGTTTGCGAGTAATGGTTTATCGTCACATGGAAATGTTGACGGGCTTAAAAGTTTTAACGACAGCCGAGCAAGTGAAAGGCTGCCGAGAAACTCAATAAACAAAATTCCTAGGACACATTGTCGTCGTGCTACGATTTCTACAAAATTTTACACAACACACTCCTACGTACAATAACTAATAAGAGGCTTTTAAACTTTCGGGTTCAATGACGCTCTGAACCCTCTGAACGCTTCCAAAAATTCTGAAGATAAAAAACATTTATGTAGCCCATTTGTCGAGAGCGCTTACTATAATGAAAAATAAACCTTTTTTAGTCTGTATTTCGATAATCACTTATTATCTGAGATAGATCTATATAGCAGAGAAGGGTCTTATGTATAAAAAAGGTCTTATATATGTTATAAGAAGTTTCCTTAACAGTCAATTAACTTAAAAATGAAGGACTATATACAGAACATCCTAATTTCAATAGATATCCTTTAAAGAATTAATTTTTATCATCAACTTTATAAAAGTTTCTTATTTTCGGTATTAGAGAGAACCAATGTCTTAAATAGAATTTACTTTTACTAGAATTAACTAAAAATATGATTTTGTAAGTTATTTAGTTTGGTTCAATTACGAATCTAATTACGAGATTAAATTACGAATAAATTTAAATAAAATAAAATAATTTTTTATAAATTATATAATTAAAAATATATATTCAACTAGAAAACGCTTTGTACAATGGAATTGAAAAAAATAATATATAAATATAGATATATATATTTTTATATTTTATAATATACGATGTATAATGAACAGATCAAAGCGAGTGAATATTGGAGGAATGTGCTTCGTAATCAGTGGCTGTTAGCGTTACAAGTTGTAATAGTGATAGTAGTTTTCACTATTACATGGTTTGGACATGAGCATAAAGAAGATATCACTGACAACAGTCCTGTAGCACTCTGGCGTTCGATTATTGAGCGATTACAAGAAACCATCATCGACATGAGAACGGAATTACAGTTAAAATAACAATTATTTCAAAATTTTAATATATTATTTTTAATTTCAATTTAAAAAATGGAAACTCCTTTAAATTATTCCATCTCTCAATTATTTTCTCTATCAAAAAATACTTCTTGCAATAGTAAATAAATCAATACAACTTAAAATTGAATTAAATCTTATATCATTATAGACCTTGTTATACCGAAGTGGATACTCAACAAAAGAGAAGAGCGAGCATTTTAAAGCGAAGACGCATTTTTATGAATGGATAACTGATGTTTTTATAAATATAAGAAAAATTAAATAAATGTCTTTGTCTTTGTACAATACAAATTTAGTCATTTCTTATACTTTCTTCTAATAAAATGTCAGAAAGAATTTCAGATATTTTAAAAACTGTAAAAATATAATACTAACAGATGCTATGTATACTTTTGTCGGAAATATCAACAGTTTTATTGTAATGACTTAATCGCATATTTATATAATACGTATATATATAAAATATTTACCAACAATTTTGCCATTTATAAAAAAAATATCAATCACATTATTATTTTCTTAAATTTTTGGCTTTGCTATCTTCGTGTTCTTTATAGAAATAATCACAATAATAAATTATCACTTCCATTGTAAAATAAACTAATGTTGTTGTAAAATAAACTAATTGGTGCTAAAAATCAATGATTTTGACTGCAACGAGCCATCATATTATTTAAAATTCTATAATCGAATATAAAATAAAATGCTATAATGAAACATTATTTTAAAAAAAATTTCTAAATGTAATTAATATTGGTGACAGGAAAAATTTACTCTTGTAATTGAAAAAGCAAAGCTTAATTAAACAATCCCGACGATCAACTTAATTAAATTGGCTCTCATATTGTATGTACTTTAAATTATGTTTTACATATTTTTCCTTTAATTTTTTAGCCAGTTGTAAAAACTGTATTAGCTGTTTGAAACATATGAAAAATAAATTTACACAATACTATTCATTTTATATTTCAAATTATAAATTCCTAACGTCAAATATTTCCAATTAGGAAAAACCAAGCTAATTAAAAGATGCCAAAAAGCCATGCAGCAATTAACAATATATTTGATATTTATTTTTATTTGATATATATTTGATATTTATGTAATTTTAATTAAAAAACTTACAGAAAACACACAAATCATAAAATATAATGTTAATAATTTTAATATATATTTAACAAATCTAGAAATATGTAAACTCACTTTGCGGTTAATTATTCAAACTCTCATCTATCAATTTAAAATATTTGGTTAATGTATACAAGCATATTCGGAAACACAATATACATAAAGTATAATTCTTACATATTTTGATGATATCATCATCTATGTTTTCTCTGTAACATATAATATCAACCATTTAATACTAAAAATTAATAAATTCTAATTAAAAATTTTACATTGTATCTATAATTACTCTAATATTTGAGTTCTCTTTATTTTTCAATTCGCAACTTTCTATATACAAAGTATCTCATGAGGTCAATATTTTGGAAAATTGGTTATTTTAAACAAAAATATTCATATGAACGTGTGTCATACTCCGAATAATTTCCGAAATTGAATGCACAATTGCAAAATTACTGTTAAAAAAAAAGGCATGTATTCTTCTTTTAATAATTCATTCTCCAAATGGTACATTTAAACAAAATTTTACCATTCCAACTATCTCGGAAACTATTTGGAATAGAACATACATGAATAAACATTTTTGCTTAATGACTGATATCTAAAATATTGACCTTTCCTCTCGGGACACTCTGTATACATGGAAAGCCAAATATATCTGTATCAACATAAATAAATTGTCCGTTAGTTAAATAAAAGTAAATCAATCATCCGTTAAATTGGATTAATATTTTTAGTGACATGGTGCAAAAACGTTTCATCAAACTTCTACGAAATATATACATATTTTAAAATGTAAACAAAAGCGATTAATAAATGCTATATAGAAGATAAAATATAGGAACATTAATAGAAATTAGTAACCTGGTATCACTTTTAACGTTATATAAAGTACTGCAAACCACGGGATTGATGTTTATTTCCATTCGTATGTTACTTATTTATTACTTCATATTACTTCTGCTGGCAGAAAAATCGCGTAAAAGAGAAAAACTCGGAACACGATATTAAAACAAGCGGTGCATGCTAATGCACAAACATGCTAATAAAAATTGCCACACTGCAATCTGGTTGTCTATGTTGACTTCTTTAGCTGGTAAAAATGCATCCGACATTTTTCTAATATTTTTTCTTAAAAAAAGAAATTTATAATTCTTGATAAAAAATAAAAAGTTACATTATAGGATTAATATTAGTGTTTTTCATTTTTGGAATTATTTAAACAGAAATGCCACTAACATGTGATTATTCGAGTAGAAAGAGATTTCAAAGAGAGACGTACCGTTCCGCTATATATTTTTATTATTTTGTTTGAAAAACATTACAGAAATAATCATCTGCATTTTAAAACGAGATATTTTTTATTGTCAAGATAATAAACAACTCGTTGTTTATAGATTGTTTCAAAGAACAAAATATATATTTTGAAATTCTGTATGCATAGAACTACCAATAGGAAATATTATTTTAATATGTATTTCGTATGACTGTATAAAATCGGACATACAATCAGCGGAAGTCAAATTAATAAAAATCTCATATTAAATTTTTTAAAATGTATATATTTTTTTATTTATATCACGTGTTTTGTGTGAACTTAAAAAATATAAATTTATGCTAATACTTACATTTACATTTAGATCAGATTCTTAAGCACAGTTTCTTGTATCATACAAAACATCTCAAGAGGAGAAATCTTGTGAATCATGTAGATTTATTATTAAATTTCGAAAAACATCGATCGTACTTCTGTATCCATATTCACAGCTTAGCTCACACGCTGTCGCGAATTCCTGGGTTTTGCGTGCGATCAACATCAGCACTGACATGCCAATAAACAAGGTGCATCCAAATCGCGATGTGAAGAAACATGATACATCGCTCGCTGCCTCATCCGAGAGATTTATAAACGTACGTCGCTATACCGAGGTTATATTCGTCGCTATACAGGTTCTGAGTCACATGTGACATAATGTCGAAAAATGGGAAAATAGATTATCTTGATGATAATGATGATCGGGAGGACATTCAGTGGTTTGAAAATTACGAAAAGTACATCAAGACCAAACATCTTGAGAGATTGAAAAATGAAGATATATTGAATTACATTAAGGACGTTGAACAAAATTGTCGCCTCGAAATAAGTAGTGGTGACGAGGATTATGCCGGTACAAAAAAGTCCAGCAATTGCAGCGTAAGGTGTTCAGGTACACGATTAAAAAAAGTCAAATCTAGAGTAATGAGAAAAAATAGAAATATAACTTTAAAAAGGAAGACAAAACGATCCGATAATGCCACGAGTGCTTGCAATTGTTGCTGTTCAGCGCGAGAATTTCATTTTCATAGCAATCCTGATATTACTGTTCAAGAAAATTCAAGAAAAGACCTAAATACTTCTACTAAATCTGCCTATCAACATCCAAATTTATCAAAAAATTCCAAACATCAAGCAACTTTACCTACATTTCACAATTCCGGAGAGAATCGTAAAGAGTGGCCAACAGTTACAAAAATGGCCAGCCTCGAAGTCATCAAAAACCGGTCTCAGGACGCTATTCACAATTCCAGAAATAACAAATCGAAAATTACCGATAGAAAATCTGAAAAAGTTCATACGTTTAAATTGCGTAGGGAAAAACTTGACGACTCAACTTACAAAAGTTATCCAAGTATTACATCTAATGAGAAAACGACGGAAAAAAATTCTCGTTATAGTGATCGCAAACAAGAAAGAGAAATACGAAGGAAATTAAATAAAAAAAGTAACATCAACGACTTTGTAAATCAACAACCACTTAATAAAATTTATTCTTGCCGAGATATGGCCTTCTCTTATGAGGTTCCATTGCAGGATAGAGACTATGACAGAAATTATACTTCGAAATATCCTGTAAGAAGATCCAGACAACTGACTGCTTGGGATTTGAGTTCGCGATCCAACAGGTTGACAGAATCAGCGAGACCCGAAAGGAGCTCGTTACTGCAAAGGCAAACTTCGCAATGGGTGAATGAAATGGAACCTCCGCTGAAAGCGTTCAGTTCCATTATAGGAGCATCGATCGATAAGAGTTACCAGCGAGAGAGGAAAAGAAAGAACAACATGAATCGGCGACGAAATCCAAACGTTTTAGGGGAACGAGAGCTGTCGTATTATCGCAGGCCCGGCTTCTTAAAGGAATCCGAGAAGCTGTGTCAAGTACGCACCCATGAAGATAAGCAATGGCTCGACTGCTCTTGTGAAAACGCTGAGCAAAATGATACGATGGGTTACTTGAGATACTGTTGCTCAGGAAATGAAAACAATTTCATTCGATCACAATATGAAAATCGACCGAATACAATGAGCAAACGAGCCAATTACACAACACTTCGCAGAACATTGTCCGAATCAGCACAGTCACAATATAATGATAAAGGAGAATCCGAGTTCAATTTATCGATGGCAGAAGATTCGCAGAATGAGGAGTATGATAATTATGCATTTGACGTCTTCGACGATGCGAGGAATACTTATGACGATGCGATCGACGTAAAATATTTAAAGCCGCGCGTATCATTTCCGGGCGATCAGGCGCGCCATGACTCGAACGAAGTGGCTCGGGAATATAAGAAATCGAACAATAATTTAAAGCGTAACCAGGGAAAATCGATGGCAACACGGACGACATTACAAAACAAGATTACTACGCGACATCCTAAGAATAAGGCATTCTCTTTTGCGATAAGAAAACCTGTGTCAAGGGATTCTTCAGAATTAAGATACGATGCAGCAGAATCCACATGCGAATGTAAGGAACCTTTTCACAATCCTCCAATGGCGTGTTTAACTGGTTCTTGCACCTGCATTGGAAATGACGAGAATGCAAAAAGAAACGACAGTGATTCATCGCACAGGATATCTGATACGGTCTACTACTGTTGTGGCTGCTCCTGCTCATCATCTACTTCTCACGACGAAAAGGATCCGGTAAAGAAACTCGAGTCTTTCTGTGAGAGAGTAAAGGCGGTAAATCAAGACATATTCCATAAATCATCGAAATCCACCTGTCACAAACTAACCAGGACTAATGCGCACGTTCATGGTGATAGCGACGAACAAAATCAATCCGAGTTCAACACCCAGAGATTTACTCCAAGAGCAAGATCTACCGAGGAAGAACGGTTAGCGAATCATGCTTGTCGGAGGCTTGAAAAGCACAGTCACGACGGAGCGAATCTGGAGAAGATTTTTATTTATCCACCGCGAGGAGAAAACGGTCCGCCTTTGACGCTCTACAAAAGATCGTCGAATATTAGTTGTCGTGTAAAGGGCGATGCCGATACAGGATTTCACTATAGCGTAACGTATGTGCAAAAATTTGTAAGCCCAACGTGGATGCCAAGTTTGACGCCAGAAGATCCTTCATGGGAAATCGATGAAGGATATAGCTGTTCTGCTGATTACGGCTGAATCAGCGGTGGGTTCCATCAATTTCATCCATTCGAAGATGAATTTGCTCCGGTTGCAATCACACGGAGCAATTGCGTTAATGGAGATAGTATGGATACACTTTCGCGCCGTTCGTAAATCTCATTTTACCTACTCAGACAGTTGTATGCATAAATTGAATCGATGTAACAGCTTAACTTATAAGAGAAAATTATTTTAAAGGATAAATTATACGCTTCATACAATTCTTTATTTTAAAAAATCTAATATTTTTTTACTAATAAATCTTCGGTCCGTAAAAATTGGATATAAGATCTAAATAAAAAATATATTTGTCGTGTAATATATAGTATATTACAGTCACACCGTGTAATATATAATATACAATCAATAGATTAATATACTTTTTCTTTGTAAATATTTGTGTGTTGAATTATATCATGGCATTTCAACTACATTAAATTTATTAATATAATATTATATTACCGTAGGCATTAAATTTTTAGTACATCGTTTTATCATGTAACGTATGAATAGAATATTTAAACAGTATAGTAACAGTATAGTTTTTTTACATTTCCTTTATTTTGAGAAATAAACAGATTTGTAAAAGTAATTAATTTAAAACGCAGTTATTTTTTGTGGAGAAACTTTTTAAGGTTTTATGAAGAGAATGTAAAATTTATATTATTATGGAAAATATTTATTATATGTATATGTAAAACAATGTGAATATGTATATAATAGTCTTCTTTTTTATTAAATAAAGTAGAATAAAGTAGACCGTTAAAATGATGTTCACTAACAATTGCAAGATTTTTTTATGTAATATCTCCCACACAAGTACGTAGATACGTATGCAATTTCTCCTCTCGAAAACGAAAAAGCAAATTTTAATAAAGATCTAAAACGAAATGAAATTCACTTGTGCAGTCCTACTATCAGAGGCAGTGTACCATTTGTGAAAAGCTCAGCAATCAAATCGGAGCTTTTCCAACGTGAATGCGACATAGATCGAAATAACTTTTCTTATTAATTCTCCTTATACATTTAAGAAAGTAGTACATTATGCATTTCACCAAAAACATTAGCTAAAACTTTAAACTTAATTCCTTCGTTCAGATAAATATGTAAATATGTAAATACTTGCAATTAGTAAAAATCATAAGTATTTTTCTCTTTATATTTTCAATGAAACACATCTTTTTTACACAAAAGAAAAGTCTCAGCTATATACATAACTTATAATATTAATTATTTAACAATTATTTTATTTATTTTAATAATTATAATGTCGTTTGATTATGCAATTCTTAAAACTGATTCTTTTTAAACATTTAAGAATTAAAAAAAATATTTCTTATATAAAATATAAAGGTAAATATCATATCTTATTTTTTAAATAAATATTCTGCATATTTAGAGAGAGAGAGAGAGAGAGAGAGAGAGAGAGAGAGAGAGAGAGAGAGAGAGCAAATAAATGTCATAATATTTTATATAATTTACATTTTTATAAAAATGCGTAATTT
>Ga0157364_1008832_pt1 | contig 10442 bp, 8 predicted proteins | sample AttsexASBM2_FD_111476 | JGI IMG/M metagenome (GOLD analysis project Ga0157364, IMG submission 111476) | Fungus gardens microbial communities from leaf cutter ant in Ribeirão Preto, State of São Paulo, Brazil - Atta sexdens ASBM2 | ecosystem: Host-associated > Fungi > Mycelium > Unclassified ... | reverse complement strand
TCATTTAGGGTAGGGTGCACAGTAGTGAGCACAGACCATGAGTAGTAGTATATAAGGTAGACTACTTTGTACTATGAACTCTATCGAGTTCTCTTGTGTTACTCAATACAAGAGTTGTCTTATCATCCCACTCTAAGGATTTTAAGTCATAACAGATAGCATCCACTGAATTTGTTCTTCTATCACTACTCCTCTTATCTTCATCCTTAAGTATAATTTACATGTAGTAACAAATCCTGAAACCTGACTTGAGGTCCCATTAGACACTTGTGGCTTAGCTATCTCTGTATTTGCTCCTTGTGTTCTGCCTCTTTCTCCTCCTGTAGCTAGTAGGGCCTGGATTTGTGCCTGCATTGCTGCCAGCTATTCCTGTTGTTGTTGGATAATTTGTTTGCAATTTGTGGAGCTGCATTGACTTATATTGTATCAGGGGGAGGTGAAATTGGTGATAGTGATAGTGTTAGGAACAGACCAGCCACTAAACCAGTTATGCTAAAAGTGTGCAATGTCAAGCCTAGCTTTGACATCTAGCTGGTACTATATATATACTTCATACTGTACTCCTGACAGATAGTAGTGATGGTATTGGAGGAGAGGATATGTAAAGTGGTAACTGAAAGAAGTTAGTGCTAGCTTCACTTTCAGATTTGTATTTAGAGGTTGACATAATCTCTGTAAGTGCTAGTGGGCTCTTTGCTTGTTATATCTTACATTGTTTACTAATTACTACCAACTACTGCCCTAAAAAAGAAGTAAACGATTTTGGTCTAAGAAGACTATTCTACTCTAAGCAAGGTTCTTAAGAACATCTGTTGTTCCTTTGTATAGACAGATCACAAGTGGACCTGTAACACAGAGCTGATAATAAAAGTTTGTACAGAACATATCCACAAAAGATAATACATCTGAAGTGTACTAGTGGGCTTTGATACAAACAGACAGCTAAACTTCTCTTATTTAGCTAATATACTCCTTATACCTAGGGCCTGGCAACTCTTCTTGACTAAAGGACAGTGTTGTCCTTTGGTCAAGAATGGTAAGAGAATAATAAAGTTGATCAATTGTTATAAGATGAGAAAGTGTGGACAGACTTAAGGACAGATAAGATAAGATATAAATAGTAGTTATATTATTAGTCTATGATGTGAGAGAGAAGGCATGTGACTAGGAAGTCACATGACATTACATCATAAGGCCTAGAGCAGTCTAGAAGGATCAGGAAGAGTCTAGAGATAGAATAACATCAAGAAATATGTTAACAGTATGGGTTTCTCATGGTGTATACATGGTGCATACATGGACGACAGAGATTAAGAGTAGGGTTTAGGGTATGATGTCAGGGCACATGTATATGGCATGCTGGCCTTGAGGTAGATACATGGTAGATGAGTAATGAACATGAGGACAGGGCATGGACATTAGAGTAGGCATAGAAAAGTTGTAGTATGGACCAAGGATACTTATATAAATAGTTGGTAGAATACTGTTGTGGTTCCCTGTCGAGTTCTCTTGTGAATTACACAACTTGTGTTCCCCACTAGATATCCCTCCTGTGAGATTTATTGATTGTGCTTTCATTGGACATTGGTCTAGTGGTTGCCACAACATCAATGAATAGAATCTTGTATTAGGGTTAACACAAGAAAACTCAATAGAGAACTCTGTATAAGATTGTCTACCTTATATACTACTGGCTCATAGTCTGTATTCTCTTACTTTAATCTACTCTAAATAACTATATATTTGCCTTAAGATCAACATGTATTTGTCAAAGATGAAAACAGTGGACTTAATTTATTTTCCTTTTCTTTCTATCTTTATTTTCCTTTGGATTTATTTGTCATTTTTCTATTTTTTAGAACTTAGGATTAGAGTTAGAGTGACAAGATCATGCAATCACATCAGATGACATGGTCATAGTAATGGTCACAAAGTCACAAGATACATGGAAGGATGACGTTATACAACATATGCAATACATGTTAACCTTAAGACATATACATAGCTATTTAGGGTAGGCTAGAAGTAGTTAGCACAGACCATGTGGTTCTATTCATTGATCCGCTCTAATATTTTTAAGTTGTAACAGTATTAAACATACTGTATAATGTCATCATACTAGAACCTTCTATGTTCTTCTTGTTGTGGCAACCACTAGACACTTAAGGTCCAATGATCTCACTAACGAGTAAACCTCAAAAGAGAAGTATAATGTGGGAATTCACAAGAGAACTCAACAAGGAGCCTCTTTTTAATTAGAGTTCTATTTATACAAAGGGTTCATGGTCCATGCTACTAATAAATAACCCTGCCCTTATGTCCATGCTTCATCCTCATTCCTGCCTTATGTCCTACTCAAGGCCACTATGTGTACTCCAGGTGCCCTGACGTCATCTTCCAGACCCTTCCATCAAGTTCTAGGCTTATGAAGTCACATTATGTGACTTCCTTGTCACATGCCTTCTTCATCGTCCTAAAATAAAAATAAAAATAAAAATAAAAGAAAAATAAAATGTTAGGTCCAAAGCATTCCATAACAATACCCCCCTCTTAGGGTTCCGCTTCCAGAGGAACTTCTTTTTTGTCCCTCCTCTTACTCCTCTGCTCATCTTTCTCGTTCCATTCCAAACTTTCTTCTAGTTTCTTCATGTACTCTTTCTCCCCTTCTTTTCTATCATTCTTCCACCTATTCCAATTTCTTTGTAATTTCTTCAAATATTCTTCATCAAATTTCTTATCGTCCCACCCATATAGCAACTTTGCCATATATCTTCCTGGTAACTCCCTTCTCTTGAACTCTTCAGCTTCTGGATTCAACCTCATCTCTTTCCCTTTCTTCATTCTTATTCTTCTAATTTCTTCTTCAAATCTTCCCTTCTCAAATTCTTCTACTTTCTCCATCGCATTCTTCAAATTTTCTAACCCTTCCCATGTATTTCCTTCTGCCATATATCCTTTCTACTTTACCAAGTATCTCATCTTCCCTCTTCTTTCTTGTCTATCCAGAATTTCTTCTATCTCATATTTCTTTTCCCCAGCGACCTTAACAGGAGGTGGTGGAATCTTCTTCTGTCCCTCTACCTGTTCTCTATACTTTACTAATCTCCTCACATTAACTACCGGGTGTACTCTTAATGACACCGGTAACTCCAACTCTACTGCATTCTCCGATATGATCTTTCTGACCACATATGGTCCAATAAACTTCTCTGTCAGTTCCTTCGTCGCTCTTTTCATCAACTCTGCTGAAAAATCTTTAGTATTAATTAGTACCTTGTCACCCACCCTATATTTCTCTGCTTCTTTCCTATTCCTATCTGCCTGTCTTTTCATCTCCTCTTGTGACTTCACTAACGCTGCCCTTGCCTCCTCATGTCTCTCTTTTATTTCTTTCACAAACTCTTCTGCCTTCTCATTCTTCCCCTTTTTCCTGATATCAAAGCCCATCCTCAGTTCTCTCCCATAATTGACTTGAAACGGTGACATCTTTGTTGCTGTATGCACTTTATTGTTGAATGCAAACTCTGCCATTGCCAACCATTCGGCCCAATTGTTCTGCCTATGATTAACATACATTCTCAAATATTGCTCCAGCTCCTAATTTGTCCTCTCTGTCTGTCCGTCTGTTTCTGGGTGATAAGCCATTGACAACTTTGTCTCTATCCCCAACATTTTATTTAACTCTCTTGTCATCCCTGCTGCAAACTGCGGTCCTCTATCTGAAATCACACTCTCCGGCAACCCGTGCAACTTCCACACATTATCTCTGAACAATCTCACCAACCCTTCTGCTGTTGTTTTTTCTGTCGTCGCCACAAAGTGTGACATTTTTGAAAACCTATCACATACTACCAAGATCGAATCATGACCTTTTGATACTGGTAACTTCATGATAAAATCCACCGATATATGTTGCCATAGTCTCTCTGGTACCTGATTAGGCCTTAATTTTCCCGCTGGCATCTCAGCCCTATTCTTCATCCTTTGACACTGATCACACCCCTCCACATATCTCTTTACCTCCTTCATTACTCCTAGCCACCAATAATTTCTAGTAACCAATTCTACTGTCTTCCATTGTCCTCCATGTCCTGCTATTGGTGTATCATGATGTAGCCAAATAATTTCTACCCTCAACTTCTCATCCTTTGGTACATACACTCTTCCTTCTTTTAACACTAATCCTTCCTCTATCTGTCATTCTTCATTTCTCAACATCTTTACTCCTGCCTTCTTTATTTCTTTTACTACCTTTATCACTTCCTCATCCTTATCTCTTGCCTCCTTTATCTTCTTTACTATTTCTTCCTCTGGTCCTTCTACCAACTGTTCCATTGCTCTAACCTCTAACCATTCCTCCTTCGGCATTACTTGATTTTCATTATCTTTCTCCACTTCTTCTGCCCAATCTACTCTCCTACTCAAACTATCAGCTCTCCCCATACTCTTGCCAGCTACATGCTTCAAAGTGAAATCAAATCTTGACAAATATAGTGACTATCTTGCCTGTCTTTGATTCGACTTCTGTGCCTTCATAAAGTACTCCAAGTTTTTGTGATCTGTCCATATTTTGAACCGACCCTTGGCTCCTTCTAAGAAATGCCTCCAAGCTTCTAAGCATCTAATTATCGCCAACATCTCCTTATCATAAATCTCGTAGTTCCTTTCAGCTTCATTCAACAATTTAGAAATATAGGCCACTGGCCTCCATCTCTCATCTTCACATTTCATCGATAATACTCCTTCTGTCACAAAGTCTGACGCATCCGCTTCTACTCTCATCTCTTTGTCCAAGTCTGGTGTCACCAAGACTGGTTCCATCGTAAATCTCCTCTTTAACTCCTCAAATGCCTTCTGCTGTCTCTCTCCCCAATTCCACTTCTTGTCTTTCCTTGTTGTTTCATGCAAGGGCTTTGCTATCGTAGCAAAATCTTTCACAAACTGTTTGTAGTAGTTTGCTAGCCCCAAGAACTTCTGTATATCTTTCATACTATTTGGCACTGGCCACTCTATAACTCCCTGCACCTTTTCTTTCTCTATTCTTACTCCGTCTTCACCTATTATTACTCCTAAAAATCCTACTTCTTTAACTTTCCATACACACTTCTCCGGTTTTACAAACAAATCATTTTCTTCTAATCTCTTCAATACTTCTTCCACTATCTCGTCATGTCCTTCTTCTGTCTTTGTCGCTATCATCACATCATCAATGAATACTGCTACCTTTTCCTCCACTACTAAATCTCTGAGCAAATCATTCATCATTGCCTGGAACGTTGCTGGTGAGTTAGTCAACCCAAAGAATATTACCGTGGGTTCAAATGACCTCTCTGGCGTCGAGAATGCTGCCTTCCACTCATCTCCCTCCTTAATTCTCACATTATTGTATCCCCACTGCAAATCCATCTTCGTAAACACCTTCTTCTTTCCTATGCTATCTATCAGATCCGAAATCAGTGGCAACAGATAGTTATTCTTGATTGTCCAACTGTTCAGATACCAATAATCCTGCACCATCCTCTTTTTCCCATTTTTCTTTGGCACAAAGAACACCGGTGACGTTTGTGGTGACTTCGATGGCCTAATGTACCCCTTTCTCAACTAATCCTTCACAAACTCCTGTACTTCTTCTCTCTCTACTCTTGACAATGGATATATCTTGCCCTTCTTTGGCACAAATCCTTCTCTGAGATCTATCGCATGATCCCAGGTCTTTCTTGTCGGCATTCTCTCTGACTCCTTCTTCTCAAACACCTTCAGATACTTATGAAACCTTCTTGGAACCATCTCTTCTGTTGCCCTCAGCTCTATCAAATCCTCCTGTTCATTCTCCTTTTCTTCCACTATTCTTGCTATCATTTTCTCCTCCTCTATCGTTGGTCTTCTCTTCTCTTTTTCTTCTCTTTCTTCCTGCTTCTTCCACCCTGGTTTCATCTGTATTCCCGTCCTCCACTTTTTCCCACACTCATCTGGACATCTTGTCATCTTTACCTCCCCTGTTTTCTAGTCTATTTCTGGGTTATGGCATCTTAGCTACAGCATACCCAATATCACACTCCACTTTTGTCCTCCTATCACATCTATCGACGTCCTCTTCTTATGCCCTTTGAAAAATATCTCCACCTCCACTGTATCCACAATTGGTCCTGCATAATTCAATGTACCATCCACATTCCTCACATATACCGGTCTCTCCAACTTCATTCTCCTAAACTTGTGTTTCCTTGCAAATTCTTCACTCATCACCAATCCTGTCGCACCACTATCCAACAACACCTTTGTCACCACTCCTTCTTCTTTTTCCCCTTGCTTCAACCCAATCTTCACTGTCACCTCTCTTAACACCTTTTCCTTCTTCTCTTTCTTTTCTACTCCCCTCTTTGCTTTTTCTTCCCTCAATATTTCTTTCCTATCCTTTACTATTTCCCTACTGCTTCCTTCCTCTCTTTGCATCATTCTAACTTTCAACACCTCAAATCTATTTGAGGACACCGATGTTGGTTCCTCTACTCCAACATTTCTACAGTTGTAGGCCATATGGCCAAATCCTCCACACCTAAAACATTTCCTTTCCTCCATCACCCTCTGTCTGTTTTCTTCCCTCTTTCTTTCTCTCATCTCCTGATATCTCCACCTTTTCTCAGCTCTCTTTTCTTTCCTTTTCCTCATGCTTTCTATCCTCCTCCATTCTTCATCTACTCTCTTCTGCTCCTCCTTCTCTTCTCTTTCCTTCTCGTTTTTCCTCCTACATTCTTCCATCCATCTATCTGTCTCTTCTTATTCTCTTTCTCTTCTTCTTTCTATTTTCCTACCTTCCTGCTGTTTTTTCTTTTCTACTTATACTAGCAACTCCTTTAATTGTTTTTGTGTTTTCATTATTATTTCATTATTTTTCACTACTTCTCCCATCAATCTGACTGCTTCTTCCTCTCCATATCTTCTCGTCATTTCTTCCATATCTATCTGACCAATCATTTCTTCCAAAATTTCTTCAAAAATATTTCCCTGATCTATTCTTTCGTTGCTCGTTAACAACAGTATACTATCACTGTGGCCTTGTTTCCAGTGATTCAATCTAGACTCTTTCTTTATTCTCTCACTGTTGATCTAAACAGCAGTAAATCCTCTGTAGGTAATAGTGGGCACTCTTCTTGTCCCACCTATACTGTCTACTAACTACTTATCTACTGCTCTACTAACTAATGCCCTAATCAAATTCCTGGCTAATATCCCTAAGCAGGGAATCTCTAATCTAGGCGCTCCTTAATGGACTACGCCGCTCCTCTGCATGTATGGGCAACAACAGTGCACCACAGCACGAGGCTTCTACTTGAATATGACTATCTACTATGTTCACACAAGGTAAATATGACTGAAGTACACATGTGGACAGGTGTGCAAACAACCAGCTAAGCTTTGCCTACCTAGCTAGTATACTTCTTAATGTCTAGGGTCCGGCTGGTTTCTTCTTGACATTGAGCACTCAGCTCGCAGTCGAGAATGAATAGAGAATAAGTGTTGAGGAGTTCGTGCAACGCAAAGTCCCCTAAGATAGTCAAGTTCTACTGTTGTGTCAACCACTAGACACTCAAGGTCCAATGATCTCACTAACGAGTAAACCTCAAAAGAGAAGTATAATGTGGGAATTCACAAGAGAACTCGACAAGGAGCCTCTTTTTAATTAGAGTTCTATTTATACAAAGGGTTCATGGTCCATGCTACTAATAAATAACCCTGCCCTTATGTCCATGCTTCATTCTCATTCCTGCCTTATGTCCTACTCAAGGCCACTATATGTACTTCAGGTGCCCTGACGTCATCTTCCAGACCCTTCCATCAAGTTCTAGACTTATGAAGTCACATCATGTGACCTGTCATGTGACTTCCTTGTCACATGCCTTCTTCATCATCCTAAAAAAAAAAGAAAAAGAAAAAGAAGAAGTATCAAAAGAAAAATAAAATGTTAGGTCCACAGTGTTCCATAACACTTTCTATCATGCTTATGTGATATGTGTGATCCATTATATGATTGTAATGTCACACTAAACCCTAACCCTAGATCTCTAAGCATAGAAAATAAAGAAAAAATAAAATAAAAGTGGAAAGAAAATTAAAATAAATAAAGTCTATCATCTTCAACTCTGACAGTTAATAGTACTGTAATATGTACCAGTAGTCTAGCATATATAAGATATACTATTCTGTACTAGGACCTTTATTGAGTTTTTTTATATTTATCTTACTATAAGGTTCTTTTTCTTGACCTACTTAAAGATCTTGAGTTTGTAACATAGGATATATATCCTTGTTTTGATAGGAAATTTACCATAAGAGCATATAATAGAGAAAGATTTTTGCTTATATTTATTGATGAAAGCATGATTAGTGATTAGTTTAATGATATATGCATACAATAAGTTAGAGAGGCCAAAATATTTTAGCCAAGCTCTATCTTTTGAATAGATAAGGTAAATGGGATGGCTATCATTATTATTTAGATTAAGGAAATTTCTTCTCTTGTAGTTGGATGCTTAGAAGTATATCTGTCTCTTTTTAATGATAGAATCATTTTCTGCTGAACTTTCACAATATTTTGCTGGAAAAAATAAGGCTCATTCTATAAAATTTTGATTCCTTGTTAACTAGTAGATGTAGGGGCTATTTATTATTATTAGGACAGTCTCAAAATTAAATTGTGTTACTAGAGTTTTTGTTAAAAAACTTTCTTAAGTTGCTAGATATAGTGATGGAATATAGTTAATATAAATAAAAATGTATCAAAGATATATTTGGTAGCTAGAATAGCATTGGTGATAATGATAATATGTATGACACCTTACATTTGAAATGGTTGACTAATACTACATCTTATAGCAAAAACTTTGGCTTCAGTGAATATGACATTTATTATATACTTACATCAGAGATGATGGAAATAATGTTATGACTATTAGATAAATTCTTATAAATATTCTCGAGTTTACTTTAATAAGTGATTCTTGTTTTGGTATTTTTATGATTAACTGTATGAAAATAAAATCAATTAGGAAAAGTGTTTACTAAATGAAACCTAAAGGAAAGTTCTCTATTCAGACTATCAAAGACTGGTGATATTTGATTCAAATAGTTATTGATGTCTACTATAGAACTCTTGATCTTCAAGTATTGCTTGAAAATAAGACAACATATAACCATGTGATGAGGATCAGCTTTCTTGGAATGATATTCATCCAAAAGAAAGTTTAATATGTATTGTTTGGGAAAGGATCCTACTTGGAGATAGTGTTATTCTATAATTTTATCACTTTGGTAATCCATAATGCCATTCTTCTTTATATTTTCTTCAATTCTTTAAGAGATTAATATAGTAGTACTTCTTTGAAGTACCAAAGCTGAAGTACATATAGAACAATAGGAAGGATACAAGTTTTGTATAATAGACATTTGTGTAACAGAGAAAGTCCTCTTGTTAAATTGCTTAGTATCTTTATGCCTTTGATGATAAATAAAGCTTTATTAACATAATGAATATGATGTTGAAAAGAGAGTTTTTTATTAAAGAAAAATTCTAGATATTGTTATGTGCCTTTAGGTCTAAGTATAGCATCTTCTGTAGATCTAAGGTCTAGTAGAGGTGGATTAGTATTCTTTGTTAATCTAGAGAAGTGGAAAACCTCCAATTTGTCATGTTTGATTACCAGACCAAATTAGTTAAAAAAAGATAAAATAATAACTATAAAAGAGAGCTATATTAATTTTTTTGTAACTCTTTTCCTAAGAAACAAAAAGACCACCATTCACAAAAAAAAGAATAGAAACTAGAATAGGAATTGAAAGATTTTTAGTTCTTTTTTTGAATATATAGAAAAGAAGAGCAATATAAAGAGCTGAAAGGATAGAAGAGTATAGATCTCTGTTTGATACCAACATTGGCTTTAAAGGTTGGTAATGTGAAATAATTACATATATATTGAGCTTGCTTGTTAATTAAATAACTAGAAAAAATTAAGATATTTTAGAATCAAAGCCTATTTTTGTTATGAACTTATTCCTTAGAGTAGGAGATAAGAACAACTCTTATATTAGAGTAATACAAGAGAACTTGATAGAGAGCTCTTTATAAAATAGTCTATCTTATATACTTCTACAGATGGTCCATGCTAGCTACTGTGCACCCTACTCTAAATGACCATGTGTAAAGCATGAGGCCAACATGTGTTGTCCATGTTGTATGATGTCACTTTGTTCCAGAACCTTCTACTTCCTTCTCTTAAGTCCTGTAATTTATGCTGTGACCACACCATCTGATGTGACTGATGTGACTGATCACTTCTACCCCTAACCCTATGTTCTAAAAATAGAAAAATGGACAAATAAATCGAGAGAAAATGAAAAGAAGACCAAAGATGAAGAAAAACTAAGTCTACCATTTGTGAACTTGA
>Ga0157364_1008831_pt1 | contig 10443 bp, 2 predicted proteins | sample AttsexASBM2_FD_111476 | JGI IMG/M metagenome (GOLD analysis project Ga0157364, IMG submission 111476) | Fungus gardens microbial communities from leaf cutter ant in Ribeirão Preto, State of São Paulo, Brazil - Atta sexdens ASBM2 | ecosystem: Host-associated > Fungi > Mycelium > Unclassified ... | reverse complement strand
TCTCTCTCTCTCTCTCTCTCTCTCCTCTCTCTTTCTATCTAATTATTTTCCAAGTAAATTCCTCAAGTAAGACAGAGAAAAATATTGAGACGAAAGTGATTGATTTCTCAATTCAATCACTCCGTATCTCTTATATTTTTCTGGTTCAAATGCTCGTTTTAATCGCCTCTTAGCAGATTTATTTAGAGAATTATTATAATAGATAAAAATCTTAGAGTTAAAAATTACCATCTTTTTGATAAATAAATTAATACATTAATTATGAATTTTATCAACGTGAATACATTCAGAAAAAAAAACATAATAATGGCAACTGTACTATATGCATAAGATTAAATGTACAAAAAAATGTAAAATAAGCTATTTTATAATTATTGCAACTATGTATAAAGTATAATTTATTCAACTGTGCATATTAATTTTATATGAATTCATCAAACTTGTATAGTTGTCGTTTATATACATAATTATTACCATTATGTCTTTTTCTCCGAATGCATTTTTTCTGAGTGAATTTTTCTTGTCATTATCGAATAATTATACATCAAAAAAGTTTATACTATTTGCTTATAAATGTATCATTATTATTTTTTACATAAAAAAAAAATAAAATTGCGTAATTTTAATAAATTGAAAATTCCGTCTGATTTTAGTAAATCAAGAAGTTGTAAAAAATAATATATTATTAAAATATAATTAATAAATTCTAATAAATTCTTTTCCATTTTTCGAGATATTGTATACTACAATTGGCATAAATTTAATTTTTCAAATGTAGACGATATTTAAATTTAATAATTTTTTTCTGAACAGAGAATAATGAATTAGTCATTCAAATTTTTATTTGACAAAAAAATTGAATAACATATATACATATGTATATCAATTAATATTTCCTATTTGTTATATTTTATTTACATTTCTATATTTTCTTATTAGAATATTTTGGAATTAATCTCCGCAAAATACGCAATTAAAATATTATATGACGGTTATTATGGAATTTAACTTGCACAATACTCAAATATGTTACAAATAAATTAGAACAATATTCAATGTTTGTTCGAAGTATTCGAATGCCCGTGAGAGAAATACACAGATATTATATCACCTGAATTATCTCAATTTCACTGTTCATGCTATTGTATTATGTACATACATACATATACATATACACAGGTATTCGCAACATGCAACAATAATTAAAATATCTCAATTAAACGTCCGTTTGCGCGCCGACAACGACGACTCTTGTAAAAATTTGCGTCGAAGTTTTCGTACCTCATCAGCCGTACACTCAAAATCCAGTCAGCGAAAAGGCTCTTCCCGTTCTAACCCGTCGCTCCCGGCCACCACCGGCCCCCAATAGCGTGCCATTATTTTTCGCGAGAGCTACACTTCCGTGTAGGTGCCCCATTATATCCAGGATCACAATGGAATCAGTGTAGCTTCACAGCTCACCACGCACCCTCCATTATACGTCGTACTCCTTTTCGCTTCCGCCTCGACCGCCGCTGCCAGCCGTCCGCCACCATCGCTACCACCGATGCACATCCCCTTCGTGTTTTACACTTCACGCCTGATAGCTCCTTCACGTTACACGCGCTTGCATTGCGATTCCGCCGATGTTGTGGCCAGTTGTTGCTCGGCATTTTAGTAAAAGGTGTCAAATTAATATCGAAAAAATATTTCAATACTTTTAGGATATTTTAGTTTTTAGTGTCACGTTGTTCTTTCAATTCTTTCAATCGGCAGCCCAATAATTTCAAACCAACAAAATCGCTAAGAGCTCTTGTCTAACACAAAATTCATTTGTCGTGTGCCAAGTGAAAATAAATAGATATGACATAAAAAGAACGTAATGCGTGTTGTTGCTGTGCGCGTGCAATCACGGCAACATAATGCGTACGTTGCATTAATGGCCCTTCGAGGAATCTATACGACGCGTCGCAGAAAATCGTTATAGTAATAGCGTGTCGACGATTACGATTCCATCTTGAGAAACGTTTACACGTTTGTAACATGTTGCGTTTGCAGAATTATGCAAATTGCTATCTTAATTAAATTTCTGTAATATTCATACACTCATGTATCTAACTTTACATCGTAGATAATACGTCAATAATAATTTAGCAATAGATTCCTATCTTCAGAGAAGAAATACTTTCAAAATCTCACTTTTTTTAAGGGCAGTATGTGTATTTATATAAAATGTGATTTCTGGCCAAAAATAAATATCGAATAAGCACTAAATCGGATATACTAAAAAAAATATTAAATTTTTATAAATACTTGAATAATTCTAAGTAAATATTTATTAATGAAAATATATTTACTGATACAAAAATCATTGATTTTATTAAACTACCATTTATTTTATTGATTAAATATTTATTTATTGTACTGTGTAAATATGTATTATTTACACTCTAAATTTTTTACAGTGAACTCTCATTCCAAAAAAAGTGAAAATGCAACCATTGAAAAAAAGTATGAAAATATTTCATTTCTTGAAAAAGAGTGACGCAGTTTCATTTTTTTTTAAGTGAATTTTCATTTCCTAGGAGTGAAATCTCACTCTAAAAAAAAAAGATTTCACTTTAAAAAGAGTGAGGATCATCACTTTTTTCAAGAAGTGAAATATTTTCATTTTTTTGAAGAATGGTTGCATTTTCACTCTCTTGGAGTGAGATTTCACTGCAAAAAATTTAGAGTGTAAATGAGTGTTTACAGATACTATTCGAAAAAATATGTATTAAGATTTAGTAAATTTTCTTCAGTGCATCACATCGACGCGACGTCGCACTTGTCTTTACTGCATATTCGTCGCGAATATGCAACGATCAGCAGTTATATTGCAGTTTTCAAATATCTTATTCCTTCCCTGTTTTCATCCGCAAGCCCGCTGTCCAAAGTTTTATGTCGTATGTAGTTACGTAGGTATTATTGAGAGAATAAGATAAAATGTACGTTTTCTCCCTTGCATTCTTGTTCCCTCTTTATTATGATTCCGAGGTTGAATTACGTATACGACGTCATCGTTCTTTCACATTGTTCCTTCACGTTAAAAGTATCCGAATATTCCGCGACGTGGGGCTGAGTGACAGTGAGCTTTGTGCTTATCGGACAAAATCCATCTCTTTTTCCGAGGGATTTTCCTCAATTTTAGTTGGGGATCGGGGTGGGATTAAAAAGATAGCGGATGAGAAACGATCGTACGCGCGCACTCGTACTACCTATCTGAATTCTTTGATCTAAAAATGTAATTAGTCGTGGTTTGATCGCGCGCAATGAATGGCAGACATCAGGATATATAGAGAGACAAAAGAGAGATACGGATTTAGAATAGAAACATTCGGCCACGTATTTTGAAATTGTACAGGTGTCTACGAGGTATTAAAATGACGAATTTTGACGCAGCACCAGTACGGCCAGAACATGGAAACGCACATCGGCGAAAACGCCGTCCGATCCGACCATTTTTCACGATCGAGCGAACGAACGTATACGCATAGATCACGGGATTAAAAATTCTTCTCGATATTTTAGTATCCAAAACGAGATCGATATGAAGGAGAGAGATGATCCACATCTCGCCATCAATCTCACAGCCACTTTTGTTCCGCTCGAGCGATTCCGCTTATGCATATGATATATGCGTCACGTGACTCGCGTGCCGGAAAGTATCGCTTTATTTTTACTCCGTCCTCTGCATTTCTTCTCCTTCTCTACGTCCCATCCAACCCCGAAGGGGGCTTTTTATTCCCCCGATAAGCGGCTCTCTTCTTCTTCGTCTTCGTCTACGCTCCTCTGTCTTGAAACGGAGCCGCGATCACTCACTGCCATTTTCGATTCCTCGCTCGAGGCGATCGAGACGAACGGATAGAAAGCCGGCTCCACGCCGGCTGCGAGAATAGTCAGCAATTTTGTAATGATGCGATGCATGCGTCTTGGAAGGCAGACAACGATATATGAAGAAGAAGCGACGGCAAGCGATTCCCGGAGACGGAAGAATAGATCCAGAGAACGACGTGAACGTGTCGGTTTTCTCCAAATCTGATTGTTCTTTCGGAATTAGAAATGGAATTTCAATACGTATATTTTTTGCCATTGTACAATATATTTTCTCTTCTCAGGTTCGAGTGAAATATCAATAATAATATTTGCATGCTATCTGCAATTTTACATCGAAAAAAAAAATTTTAATTTTAATAATTTGTTTTTTTGAATAATACCAACCAACTAAATATTTACTAGATATAAAGATGTAATTATTTGGTGCAGAAACCATTAATTTGATTTAATAATCATTTTTATTGAATAAATATTTATTTATTAAATAAGTAAATGTTCAATTGGTACTATTCAAATAAATATTTATTAATATTTGATACATTTTTTCTCAACGTAAATGCAAATTGTTCACTTATAAGTATTGTATAATATATAATTTATAATATATTATATCAAATTACAAATTGTATCAATGAATTCTAAAACATTTCTATGTCGACAATAAAGCAGACGACATAAATGTATTGTAGTGAACACTGCATAAAAGGGTTTAACGTCTCGTCACATATGAGTACTTCCTCAGTCGCGTATAGGGGTTTTCAACCTCGAGATACGAGGAACATGTTCTCCAAGTTTCGTCGTACCTTTCACAGTCACACGCCGTCAGCCGTACGCGAGCGAAAGGCGTAATGACGCCGTTAGCTTTCCAAAGACCTAACACAGTATGCCCTATCCCAACCACGTAGCCTCAATAAAGGTACCTACAAGGGGCGTGCGCGAAAGAGAGAGAGAGAGAGAGAGAGAGAGAGAGACAGAAAGGACGATAGAGAATATCCAAAGCGACGTTGTTCAGGACTCTGCGCGAACTTTTGTTCGTCAGAGATAAACAAAACTGAAAGTGTGTGTGCCCGGTAGTGCAACCGGAAGATTATTCCGCCCCCTATTCTCTCTCCACCTCTATCTGGTAACGAGGACCGGGAGGTCTGTGTAAATCGACGAAGGTGAGACAATATATAGCCGCTTCCTCGACGCCGCGAATCGATCGTGATATTCCGCCTCAAAGGCGGGAGAGAGAATGTCACTCTCGGGCTTGGCACACATAGAATCCGCTTCCGTTACTGCTACTGCACGTTACACGCCGTGTGCAAAGCAGCAACAGCAGCAGTAGCAGCTCGTGCCTTTCGAGCAGCACGTGTGCGCGACGCAATTTCTTCTTGCCAGCAGTTATCGTATTATTTACGACCTTGTGTGTGCTGAGCTATATGCATTTAGCTACTGATCGACGATAGTTCCATTAAATAAAAAGTTTAGAACAATGGACAAAGCCAATGATTTGTATGACACGATAACGAATAACTAATTTTAAGTAAAGCGGCGTTTACAATGAAATTTTTAAGCGTGAAATAATCTTATGAAATAATAAAATAATAAACATATTATAATAATAATAGCATGAAATAATTTTATTAAAATTTAAATTTAAATCTTGAACCACTAGAAATTAATCAATCACAGTCACAAATATGAAAAGAATAACTGTGACTATTGGTAAATTTCTTACAGCCCAAGACTCGAAGCTTAAATTTTACGCCTTAAAAATCTCATTGTAAACACCGCTTAACAAACCATATGTAAAATCTGACGTATGTAAAATTTCACGACTTATATCCATTTCTGAACAAGACTAAGTCTAAGACTAAGAATGTAACATTGATTTAATTTAGCTCTAATGTAACTCGATACGTTATAATTATAACGTATTGTTAATTGGAAAAAATAAAGACGATATTTTTTTTTCAAAGACAGAAGCTTCATCAGTTATTTCCTAACATATCCAGCTCACGCTGTTTGAATGTACTGATATCATCATCTCCAGGTATCTAATGTAAACCGCTGCACCATCTCTTCCGCCAAGGCAGAGGAGAGACTGATTCCGCGACCTTAAGCATCTTAGAAGCTCCTTGCTTTGGATTATTCACGATTCCATCCTTCTTCTGTTCTTTCCGAAAAGCTCTTACTTCCACTTGTCGAGGTAAACTCAGCACAGAAAGGCCCTGGATAAGCATGAATAAGTAACACAATTTCGTAAGGGCCGCTGCGCTGCGCTGCGCTTCGCGCGCCGAGTACTTTGCGGGCGGATTAACCAATCTTATAGCTTAAAAAGGCATGGCCGAAGTGCGAGCGATTACATTTGCAGACAGAGTTCGATTTCGACTCATACCCTCGAATACGATGCCGTTGTATCGTTACGATCGATCATTACGGTAATTAATAAAGGGATATTATTTGCGCTTTTCATCGACGTGTGTTTGGAAACGAATGCACAACCGGATTATCTTGATTATCTTGGCCACTGTAATTATATCTCTCTCATCGACAAAACCGCGATGGAAATGGTGCGGATTTTTCGCCGGATATTTTTAGTCGATACCACGATCGCGAAAAAGGGCAAACGGTAGGTGAGAGAACGAGTGAGGGTGGAAATGGGACAGACAGAGAAATGGAAGGCAAACATTTTAGCAATGCGTACTTAATATAAAGTTTAAGTTTCGTGGCGCGCTTCGTTAAAGAAAACTAGCTGCACGAAAGTTTCCACGAACGGAACAGTAGGTACTTCGAGAACGGTCGAATAGCAGCGACGTTGGTATTAGGTGTTCGCTTCTTCTCTCCCATTTTAACTTTGTTTTTTCTTCTTATTCTTTCGCTAAGTTTATGTATTCAATCAATTACCTGACACTATCTCGTATCTGATTTCGTTACAGTCTCTCAAAAATAGCCATTTATATAACTCGCGGAGGATTTTAATTAATATTTTTTTAATATATCTAATATACACACACACACACACACACACACACACACACACACACATATTTATATATTTTATATTTTAATATATATCTAATTTGGTTCTATTGTAAAAAGTCTAGTTTATTATATTTTTATTTTTAAATGATTTATTTTTAAGCAATGTATTATTCTACCGCGATATACTTTTCAGAGGTTTATTTTTTTAACAATATATCGACGTACTGATATTTAATATCTCCGAACATATATCAGAAAGTATAAATTCCACTCAGTGTGCAAGTAATCGTTCGTTAGTACGAGCGTAATGACTTTTAACGATAATTCGGTCAAAATTATTGATTGTACAACAAGAACGTATCTGTATAGTACACGTGAAAAGCACAAATGAGTATAATTAAGGCATGTGCTACATCTCCTTTTTTAAGCTAAGCGATATAAATTATCCGCGTTAAATTGCTCGGTCCGCTAAAGCTCGTAATTGGTATTTATAAAGTGCTGCACCTTCTCCAACCGGCAACCGCTAAGCAACTAACTTGAGGCATTCTACATTGCAGGCATCTTAAAATATATAGGGGTCCACCTACACGCGCGGAACCACTCGAGCGCGCTTAACGATGATCTATCGCCGTTTTTCTTTGCGAGCACTGCCGGTTTGAAATCACCTACCATGAAAGAAACCTGGTAATTTTTTTTATTAACATTTATTAATCAAAAAGAAAATCTGTAGGTACTTAAGAGTTAATTGGTGGAAATAATTAGAGATTCCGCATAGAAAATCGGCTTGGTAAAGTTCTCTTGACAGATTTCAGACAATTTTAGAAATAATCGAGTGGATAACGTTCGAAGAATATCTCAATTTAAGTTGATTCGCAGTGACACATATGCATTCTCCATGTACGCTATTGTTTTACTCTATCTTCGAGTCAACCATATCTCCCGCATTTCGCGAAATGTCACGTGAACACACATAAGTGCGCGAATGATGCATCGTTATATGTTTCGTGCAAACAATTTTCGCGGACAGATGTGCGCTTAACGTTAACCCGCAGTAGCAGGAAGAAATGACAAATCGCGGTTAAATCTTGTACGAGATGCAGCAGATACCCTTAGCGAAGACTCCATTTGCCGAAGGGTGGATTTGTCACAGGTAATGCGAGAGGGTCGAGGGCGAGGCCAGGCACGTAGCTTGTTACCACTTGTTTATCCACTGCAGGGTTGTTGCTGCCAGCCTTAGAAAACCTCGCTCCACCACAGATGCTGTCGACATACTAAACGTACATTCTACGTGTACTCGTTAGTACCCCTCCTCCTACCTGCATCCCTCGATCTCTTTTCCGTTATTATGGAATGTACATTTCTACGAAAAATAATAATCGGAAATATGACAAGATAATCCAAATATTGTATTAAATTCTTTGAAAAGAAACGGACGTTTGACAAGATTCAAACGTTCATTTTATAACAAAATTAAAATTGCTAACTTTATATGATGGTTGAAATACATAACACGGAAAAACAACTGCCAATCATTCCATCAAGAAATGAAATTATTTCATTAATCACAGCGTCTATTTTATTCGCAATTTCTAATTTAATTTAAAAATCTCCTCTCGAAGCTTTCTTTTCAATAAAATTCAATAGAATAATAGTAATTGTAATTATATGACTTATCTCGATAATATTATGTCAATAAATATTATATGTCAGTAAATATAAACAGATCAGATGAAGAAAACATATGTATTCTGAGAAATCAGATATTGTGGATTCACAATCCATAAAGTGCCATGAAGGATATAAAGATCGGCAAAGCGGCAACATAGCTAAGAATAGACAAAGGATTTCATACAGGACGATAAAAGTTGTTTATGTATGCCTACCCTGCGCTGTTTCAATCGATCTTGTCGGGATCTCATAAACGATGCGGTTTGTGCCACCGTTTATAGTTGCGATACCAAATAATGCAATACCAAATAATTCTCACATTACATTACCGTACAATTTTACAGAAACATATGATAAAACTATCTTGAGAATTCTTCTACGTCCAGAATACCAATATGTTATTATATTTAAAAAAAAAAGGATTTATTTAAAAGATAAATTTAGATATTAAGATTTTCAAAAATTTCCAAAATAAACAAGAGACTTTATAAAACGTTAAATCAGATTTTACAACGGCTACAGGTCAAACTGCAACAATACCATATTTACGTCACTGCACAAACAATAATACAATTGAAATCGGCAAAAAACAGGTGCAGTTGAGCCACAGCGTCATGCAAATAAAAATGGAGAAGAATGTAAACGTTCCGTCATCTATTGTATGCGATAATCCATTAATAATAATTGTTCGAATATGTCGAGTGAGTCTTCTCTTCATTTATCTTAATCATCAGTAAATAGTTATTAAAATTCCATTTTTTTACGACTACATTTAAATCAATAGAATTTCTTGAGAATGAAGAGAAGACACCCTATGTAATTATATCTTAATTTTGTAATAATAAAGTAATATCAATGTACAAGATTAATATATTATTATTATTCTAATTGTAAGTAATCTGATTTTAATTCTCAAAAAGATAGAAACATAAGATAAAGATACTGTTAGATTTTAATCGTTACGTGTTCATAAATTAAGATAAATAAATTATATATACTAAATTTACTAATCATTTCGTTTAATATTAACTCTTTTTTTTTCTATTTCACGGAGAATCTAACGTGTAATATCTTGGAATCCTCTCCTGACCATACACGTGCGCAATGTATTGTACAATCTCTATGCGATAAATTATTCTACGGATCTAATGCGAAACATTTTTATTCGCAACTTCCTCTCTTGTTCTGAAATAAACAACAGGACGGCCGAACCTGCTGACTAAACCGAGGACTTAGTGTGAGAAGAAGAGAAACTGCGAGCGTTTCACCGCTTTTACTTCAGAATGTGAATCCGGCAACCTTTCGGTTTCTCACGTCTCGCATTGGAACGTCTGACATATTTCGCGTTCGCTTCACTGTCAGTCCAAACAGTGGTCGAGCAGCAGCTCTAAACCTTCGCGTTTCTCGTCCAGTCACGTCTCACCATACATATCCAGTGACTCAAACGGGCGCGCACTTATACATAAGAAAACTGCATGTAGTCAGTACAGTCGCCTATCTATGCAACTGTTCACCTCTTACGAATGTTTTAAGAGAACCCGGTGTTGGAATTGTCATAGCGTGCAATAGTACCGAGCGTTTCATTGCGTTCATTCGCGTTCAGCCAATATTCCATTTTAATTAGTTCCATGCGCTTTGTGCATGAAATCTCATTACTGCCATTAGGTGCTGAATTAATGTTGTACCTTAATTAGATTTGCATGCAATAATCGCGGTACTCTGCGTTTCAGCCTACACGTGGACAAATGCTATATATATATATATATATATATATATATATTAAATAGTTGAACTGAAAATTGTCGTTTCTATCGGTCGAGATGGATAAACTTTAGATTTTCAAACAATCTCGCAAATCAATCTCGCCTTCAAAAACTTGTGCGTGATCTCTTTCGAGAGATTTCAATGAAATCTTCTCTGATTTCTTTTCTAGACTTATAAGTCTAGAAAGAG
>Ga0157364_1008828_pt1 | contig 10445 bp, 4 predicted proteins | sample AttsexASBM2_FD_111476 | JGI IMG/M metagenome (GOLD analysis project Ga0157364, IMG submission 111476) | Fungus gardens microbial communities from leaf cutter ant in Ribeirão Preto, State of São Paulo, Brazil - Atta sexdens ASBM2 | ecosystem: Host-associated > Fungi > Mycelium > Unclassified ... | reverse complement strand
GCGACGCGACGCGACGCGACGCGACGCGCCGTGCGGCCGGTGTGACGTGTATATCCCTCTCTCTTGTGGTCTCACTCTCCCTCTTTCCTTCTTTTCTATTCTCTCGCTCCTGCTCGCTCTCCTCTCCAATCTCTCTCTCTCTCTCTCTCCCTCTCAGTTCGCTGCTCCGCTTTTCTTCCTCCTTCTCCGTTTCACGCACTCTTTTGACCATCGTCTCGTCTCCGTTGCTCCTGCGCTCCGGGTGTCTCGGCTATCTCTGTCCACCTTCCGGTGCGCACCATTCCCCCTTAACTTGCATCACGAGTGTACATGTGTGTTCATGTACGTGTGTGTGTGCGTGTGTGTGTGTGTGTGTGTGTGTGTGTGTGTGTGTGTGTGTGTGTGTGTGTGTGTATGCGCACCATGCGGCACGGACTACTAGAGCTCTATTCGTCGCAGGACCCGCCGAGAATACGGACCTGTCGCCCTCAGCTTCTTCACCCTCGACGCCTACCCCGGCTCTTCTGGGGCTTCTATACTCTTAGTTGAACAGCTATGACAAAGCCTAGAGCTTCCACAATGTCGATTTGCCGTCTCTCTTACTTGCGTCCGCAGTCGCCAGGATGTGCGTTTCAAGAATCTCTCGATGATTGAAAAGAATAAAACACAAAAGGAGAAAGAGAAATAGTTTTGACTTCTCTTTTCGCATACCGTGGGATTACTCGGAAAGTTATTTATTCGTACAAGAGGATTTGCTTCAAGTTTCTGAAATCTGTGTCTAAAAGCTACTCTCTATAAGAGTTTGTGTCATTTTCGCCACTTAAATAGCGTTTGTTTAATGTAGCATTCGAAGCGATTACGTTCACCTAAATCTAAAGAATAATATTACAACTTTCGCATTAAACAGGTTTTATAAATTATACGCAATCGAGATTGACTGGGGATGATGTAAAAGTTTATGATAAAATATACGTTTCAGTTATTATTTACCCTCTTAGTGTCAATGATACACTGTAGCTTCTCGAGAAAATAATACGAAAGGAATTCTCGTGATTTTATAAGTATTTGTCTTTCATTAAACCGTTTTCGTTCTCTGTCTAAGCATTTCATTTTTATCTTTCCTTTCTCTTCTTCTCGACTTGCTCGCGTTTAGATACATTATTTAATAGTTGAAATTAATTGGCAAAAAAAAACGAGATAAAAAATGTAATATATTGTGATAAATAAACTTAAAAATTTTTAAGCTAAAACGAATCTCATCACAATAATTAAAAAATACGATTGTTAATTTTGTAACATTGATACAAAGACATCCTGTATAATTCATTATCATCGTCATTAATAAACTGATACTTAAAATTCCAACTTTGTATGTGTTGCTCGAATTAAAAAAAAAATACATTTCGAATTAAAAATATTGCGCAAAAGATATATTTTTTAAAAATGTTTAAAAAACATCCACAAAATATTGTTACAAGCAATACAGCAACAAAGTATGCTTCAACATCTGTCATTGCCCTGTAATTTTATACTATATTAATGTTTATGTATGTTAATATATACTGGATAATTTACACAATTAACGATTATCCGTTAATTAACACTTAACAGCTATAATCCATTTCCGCAATTAATATAACAATCGCCGGACGATTCCCAATGCAAAATGAATAACGGGATCTAATGAATTGGGGTACATCGTCGAGAAATTATTGTGCTCGGTACTCTTGCAAACCCTTCACAAACGAATCGCGAATCGTTTCTTCCACGTGAAAGTATGAAAAACGATATACCCTTTTCCAATAAATCCGCAATCCACAATTCGAGAATAATTGCTTTAATACGAATGATCGAAAATGGCTGTCGGAACGTAAACTTATTTATGAATGCGTAAGCGACCACGTAATATTCTTGGATAATCTTTCGCTATCTTGCAAGAAAATACATATATTATACGTGCGCACCGTTAATTAGATAATAGGATTCGTTATAATCGCGAATTAATACGCGCCTATTCGTAGTACAAAGCACTTCGGTCACCCATAAATTTAAATTCTCTGATACGATTATAAATGCGCGTGCAAAAGGGAAAAAAAGAAGAGACAATTGTGGCGTTCATTCAACACGATCAAGTTCTTAATTCATTTCAATCGAGAAGAAAAAGCCACCTCAACTAATTTACTTATGTTTTAATTAGGAACGTCAAAATTATTTCGTAACGTTTTCACAGATTTATTTTTAGATTGTGTTTGAACAAAATTTTCTCAAATTTGAGAAAATCTTTTTATATACAACTGATGAGTCGTCGTCGCCGGATCTACCGTTAAGTGATCGCGCTAAATAATTCAGACTCTGAAGTGAAGCTGTTACATATCACGTATCCTGCGTAATTTTCAATATTGACAGACGTGCCTCGAGACGCCCTAGAATATTTCTTCTTTCACTCCCTTCGTCGGAGCACGTTTTCGTTTTCTCTCTGCTGCTTTCGTTCCCACCCGAAGTGCCTTTGAGAAGCGTACGTTTCTCACCCCGTCTACCTATACTTGCGAGGGAGAAACAAAAGAGCGCGCACCCGCGAGAGTTTCACGAAATTCAAAAGAAGACGGCTAAACCCTTCTTGCGTTCTCCCCTCTTCGTTGAAGTCTGTATTGCTGCATCGTCGAGTGGTCTTGTGCCAAAAATTAGTAATTTGCTCACAGATAAAAATAGTAATGACCAACGTCGTGGTGAAAATCGGTAAAAGGTTAGTTGGTGATCGATCACCGTGTTTCTCGTCGATTGCAATTTCCACATCTCCCTTTCTCTCTTTCTCGTTGTTTTTTTTATTTTTTTTCCTTTTTCTCAACATTAACGATTATCGCTTTAGAGGCATACAAGAGCAGCGTGATAAATTAACTAGATGACTATTACGTGCATAAAACGATCTTAATTAATGTTTGATAATTTTTGAATATTCACCTCTAAAAGAAAAATTATTCGACGTATGAACAAAATTATCTCATGAAAGTTCTTCTTTTTTTCTTTCTTTATTATCAATACGAGCTCAAATGAGTGACGAGTATTGCACTAAATGTATGACAATAAAAGATTCAACCAAATAAACGAAAAAATTTCGTTTTTTTTTCGTAGATAAATTGCAGTTACCTCATGTCATGTAATTTCGATAATACGACATATCGATCAAAATAAACAAAATTGCAAAATTCTCAAGAACAAAGAGATGTAAAATGATAGTAGGATATAGAAGGGAGTGAGACGCACGGTCTTACCCCCCCTTCCTCTCTCTCTCTCTCATCGTCGATATATATTGTCGATCATACGCAACACCCTATTGTTTCTCGAGAATCCTCCCCTTTCCCTCACGAGCGCGGCCTCATATACATCAATATAATGAATAACCGCGAGATGGACACAGTCGCCATGAGCGAGCCGATGTCGTTATGAAAAGGAAGCAAAGGATACTCATGGATGGAAAAATTAGAAAAGAGAACAAGAAGTATAGAGGGGATTATATATGTGCATGTGAGAAAAAGTAAAATAGAATACGTGAAACAGGATGTAGCGAAAATGAGATGAAGAGTATATATTTTGACTTTATAAAAAAAATAATAAAAATATTTCGAAAAGAAAAATAAATTTTGAGGCATATAAGTTTAAAAATCTCCGAGCTTCCCTCTATTTCTTCCTAAGAACTAATAAACTTTCGCATCGCGAAGTCTTTATTATTAAAAATTAAAACGCTTAAAAAAGGAAATGCGGGGAACTTAAGATACATTAAAGAGACTTATGTACACAAGAAGGAAACTAACTTCATCTCCTTTCTTTTTCTTCGTCTTTTCTACAGTTATTTTTATTAAACGTGGCTCCTAATGGCGAATAATACTACCGCAGCGAGAAATTCCAGAAGTTTTTTCGCAATTTCCCGCGCCCTTCTTCGCAGGGTGTTTTCAATTTCCCCGACTCTTCCCGATTTCCTTGCAGCAGCCTCGATAAAGAACTCGGGGTATCGTTGGCGTGCATTGCGTTGCAGCGCCGACAAAAAAAAAGGATGATGAAGGGATGAGACGAGATGAAACGTAATGAGAAAGGAGGGTGAGAAAGGTGAGGGAGAGATTAGAAAGAGAGGGATGAGCGAGACGGGATGCCGCGGTCGGTCCCTATCGGTCGCAACTATACTCCATACCGTATTATTTACACGTCGGTAACTTTGCAGTGCTGTGCATCGTCGACGAAGTACATAAACGCATAAATATGCTTACCCGCGAGAATACATCGCGATGCACACCGTGTACGAGAGACGCGAGTATCTGACGTATGTACGTGCATACTGGGCGACGACACGTTTAAATTCCAACATGATTTCTGAAAGGCGAGACATTCGCGACATCGGAGATACGCCCATCTGATACGCACACGCCGGACTCACCGAGGTGTGGTCATTGATTCCGGGCCACCCCTACATGACGCACGGGGGAAGTACGCTTGTATACTCTATTCCAATGTGCTTTAAAGGAGCAAAGAGATATACCTGAATCATTCCACTTATCTACCCATTAAAGATTGTAAATATACAATTTATAAAACATAAAATTAATAAAGTTTATACAAGGCGCACTACTTTGCATGTTTATCGTTCCATAAAATTCAACCCGCGAGATTCCGCCCAATAGAACGATGGTCCACGGAGTGTTTTTAAACAAATCTCAATTGAATAACAACGATATAGGAGACGTCGCCCTAAGTATTGTTCGCTCCTCTTCTCGATGAACGATTAACCATCCCAGCGAGATGAACGTCGAAAGTTGAGAACCCCCGCATTCCGAGGGATGGATCAACACGCTAGTTCGCGTGTTATATACCAGAAGCTCTTTGTTTCTCTCTCGTTCTCCCGATATCTCTCTCTCTCTCTCTCTTTCTTCCCCAGCTCTCGGTCGACCTCTCCCTTTCACGTTCTTTCTCTCGGTTATACCGCTTCCAACCCTCATGTGAGACACGGCCCACCAACAGCCGTTGCCACCCTCTAGAGTCTCTTATTATAATAAAAAATTTCCACGTGAGCGCGGCTCGCGTATATAAATATACTTGGCGGTCGCGCTTAACTTAAAGTACCCGACTGCATCTATCTATCTACCTATCTACCTATCTACCTACCCTAGCTACCTGTGCACATGCACCCGTGGTGTTGGCGTAATAAACGTCCTAGCTGGAACGCGCAGCGGGAGTTTTAATCGTGCACGGAAAAAGGGATCGACATAAACGACGGCCGACCGATATTTCCCCATCGTTTTCCCCCCTTTTCTCATTGTTCGTCGACGATGTTATCACCGACGATGTGTACAAATTTCATCGTAACGAGTATTGAGGTCGTAAACTAGTTAGAAGAGAAGATCCCAATAACATCAGTTGAGTCATATGTGGATGTCAGCGCGTGATCAAGATATACATTCACTAAAGATGTGATAAATTTTTCTGATAGATATAATTTTTAATCAACATTAATATTATTATATATACGGAAAATTTCGTAGAATAGTAATTGATTCGAAAGATCTTGATTATATTCTTACATTGGTTCTGCTGGTTGTCTTATTTTTAATTTCTCTAATATTTCAGTCTCTACTTATGGAACATGTTTAGATTATAATAAGAAAATAATGTATTTTGCAAAATAAAAAACAAATAGACATAAGAAATGTATTTAAAAAAGATGTTGTCAATGAAGATGTTGTCAAAGATGTCACAATGTTAAAAATAGTTTCAGCATAAAAAAGCGATCTATTCGCCTTCTCAAAGATCCTAAACAAATTTTATTAATTTTTAATTAGTGACAAAAAAAATCTTTAGAATTCAATTTCAATGTAAATTAAAGCGCCTTTAATCGGAATAGACGGATCATTACTCGCAAAAGAGGGCCCTGTTGAATTAGAAACGTAAAATCAACGCGCTTGCCGCAAAGTCAATAACACACGCACTCTTCCATGAGTCTGAGATTTAACAGCGTAACAGAAAGAGAAAGAAGCAGCGCGACGGTACTTAGTCACGATTTCCGAGGTCTTTGTCTTTCGTCGCCGAAGGCGGGACAAAAGAGAACACGAATATGGGATCGCGACTGAAGAAGGGTTGGAATGAAGGTGAAGTGACTGCGCGGCTCAAGTTGGTTTCTAGCCTAGATCTGACTCCGCGGGTGATCCAAGGTTTTAATTAGGATCCAGCCGTGGGAGACGCAGTCGTCTCGCGTTCTTTCGAGACTAATGATCTTTCCGTTTGATTAATAACCCGGGGTGATGTTCTCGTCCAGATCTACAGTTGCACGTTATGCAACAATAATGGACTTGTGTTATCGATTCGCCGACATTCTGCCGCTTTTCAAGATTAGTCTCAAACGCAGACAGCAAATAAATGTTACTAATAATTATATAATATTTTATACGGATTAAAGAATTTGACATGAGGCTGCAAGATTTGTTCATAAAATAAAAGTGTTTCTTCCACAGTTAGGGTCAGTTTTTGATTCTATATAAAGTTATAATTTTCTCCTCTCTCTCTCTCTTTCTCTCTCTCTCTCTCTCTCTCTCTCTCTCCCCGTTCCCCCCTCTCTCTCACTTATAAAACAATTCCTTATTCAAAATCCGTAAATGTGTAGAGAACAGTCAGCTAAATTTGAGTATTCCGATTCTTCTACATCGATAATGCGTACAATACAGACCTACTAACTTTTAAATTTGTACGATTTGACTGGGTGAGTCATCAGTCGATTTTCCGCGCGTGAAAGGTACCGCGGCAAGGTGATAAATTTCAATAAAGTTCAACCTTGACCTTCCTTTATCCGTCCCGTCTATCTGGATGCGAAAAGCCGGCTAAGAAGTTATATCGGCGTGATTTCAGTCTGGCAGATCCAATATTCGGTGTAAACAAACTGAAAGAACTGATATTGCAACGGATCTATATAAGCAATATTTAAAATTTCTCTTGACGTTACAGCAGAAATATTTTTAAATAGAACTCTCTTCTTCGCTTAAAGAGACGACGATAAAATATTTTAATGTTTTCTATTTTAGAGTTCAAAAGCTCAAAATGAAGAGATAATCTTTCAACGATTTCAAATAAATATACTTAAATATTTTAAAGCGGACTCTCTTGTATATAATTTGTTTGATAATCGATTGTGACGATAAATATTTAGCAATAATACTCAAACTGAGGAAGTCTCATGAAATAAATAATGCATTTTAAGAGTAAAAACTAATGAAGTAAGATGGTACATGTTTGTGTCTGTGCACGTGCAGCTAAAATAGCATACGTCAAGAACATCCAAGTTTCCAGTCCCTGTGTGAAGCCGTTGTAGCGGCTCAATATAGTCAACAAAGACCGTCATAATAAAGCCTCTACAGTTTGCTACTCCCGCTTGATTATTTATAGAAGAGTTCACGAGGGAAAAAAATTATACCGTTACTTTCCAATTCTCTCGCTTAATAACAATAAAGGTAGACATAAAGGTTTCACATTTAATCGTTGCGAATTGCAATCTCTGTCGAGAGACTCATTTCTATAATAGAGAAGGGCTTTTCCTGATCTTTGATCCACCTCCATCCACGGTTTTCGCGTCGGCAAGCTCCAAGTGCGTAAATTTTCAAGACGATGACGAGTGCTACGATGCCAGAGCATTGAGGCAGGTGTCGGAAAAATGAAGAAGCGCGTTTGTCTGACTCGGCAAAAATTACTACATACAGCCCGTGGAATGCAATCCATCAACGACAGATCCTTGGGTGCGTCAAAGGGAGCGGAAGGGGTAAATGCCCCCGAGCGTTACAGGGATACAAGAAGGATGCGAAAACACTTCACGCGCTTGCGCATTTTTACTTAATAAAACCACTAACAAAATGATAATGTAAATTTATTTTAATAATTCATGTATATTATGTAAAGAGGTATGCGAACAACAGACACATTTAAAAATTTCGTTTTTGTCGCGATAGCATAAAGCAAATTAAGCGGCATTTCCCTCGCGAGTAAAACTTCGCGAGGAAAAATTAAATATCGAGTCGTTGATAAATTGAGAATGGCACGAGGAAACGGTGGCACCTCTCTCGGTAGCTCTCTTCCGGCCACGTCTATGTCAGAGTGAATCACTCAGCGTGAAAAATGGCGGAACGGCGACGAAGGCGCGAGGAAAAGAGAGCCAGCTAGCTTTACCGGTTGAGGTATGGCCGGTTATGTTATGTAAGGATGCCAAAAATATCGCCGAATGAGTGACAAGCACTTGGCCTATTCGGTTGTATTCGTTGTCAGACAAATCGAGACACGCAAGATGATTATTTGCAAGGTGTGCCGATTCTCGCCTGGACCAATCCAAGCCAGGTGCAAAATGCATTTGTTAGATCTGTACAAGAAAATTGCTTGTTTATAGGAAAATATCTTCTCTAGTAGAATTAGACATTGAGATTAAAGTAAATCTTTTTGTTAAACCTAAAGAATTTAATGAAAATTAAAACAATTACTTCAAAATTGAAACGTGAAAAATTTTAATAAAATTTCTTTAAACTGAGGTGTCCTTTTAAATATAGCTTTTTTAACCAAATTGAGGACAGTTTTTCTTTAACGAGAATGTCAGACGGAATCATTCTCCTCCATTTAAAAAAATTTTTAATACCATGTACATTTTCAACATTAAGTATAATGTCGAAGTTAGAAATCAAAATTTTGCATTCAAGATAAAATTCCCTTGAATCGATCGAAGAATTTGATTATGCTAGCTATTTTGAAACTTAGAAACATATTCGCGTGCAACTCAAATATTCCGGTTCTCTTATTAAATTAACTAAATTTTACATTGTACACGACGGATCCAAAAACCGCCTGACACTCGTAAAGTAACGACAGCAAAATCTAGTTCTGACGATGTACGACGAATTTCATATCCGACTGTCAATCGCAGCGGTTGGTTTGGCATAGTTTGAATCCAAAACGAAAAAAAAGAACTGAAAGTTGCGAAAATTAGTTTGTACTTACAACTTCTAACAGAAAATATCCACAAAGGGTAACACCTGATTTTCATAAACTTAAGTAAATTATAACAAGCAAGCGAAAATAACGACAAATATATTTATCTTTAATTATGCTTATATTTAATTATATAATATATATTATCTACTATATAGCGCATTGCATTTTCAAAATGTTTTTTAACACAAATTTATAACAAAAAAGAAATTATATTACCAAATCACATTTGGGTAATTATATTTTTCAAAAAAAAAAAAGTTGAGAATAAAAAAATGCAAGAAAGAAAATATTACGAAATTATATTCGTATGTAAAAACTGATGTATCTATACGTTTATAACCTGTCGACGGTCTTAATCGATGCGATCAAAATTATACGCTTTACGGAATATCTCATGATGGAAGACAGATAAAAATGTCAAACGAAAAGAGGCACGAGCCAACGATCTACGAGGTGATAAATAAAAATCGGTAAGTATCCAGCAAACGATGTAAGAAGCAGGTCACGCGGAAAATCCAAGATCGATGGGAGAAATGCACGAGCGGAGGATATGTTCAACACTTCAGATAGAATCTTCAAATTCCCAGGCGCAAAATGCGACGTAAAACGCTGGTAAATGATTTTGTGCCCTGAAGATGGTAACCTTCGGGCGATGATACAGATTTTCATCGGGAAGAGGAGTCATTGCACTTTATGCTGAATGGGCAGCGAGTCAACAACCCGACTTCTCTCTCTCTCTCTCTCTCTCTCTCTCTCTCTCTCTCTCTCTCTCTCGTTTTGTCCATGTATGCGTTTATACCACCCCTTCACTCTTCTTTTCTCTCTCTTCCTCGTTCTCTTCTAGAGAGGAAGAGGAAAAACGTGGAGACGGAAAAGGGAGAAGAAGGAAAGGTCGGAGGGAGTTAGAACGAGAGTGGAGAAGGGGCTGGAAGAGAAGGTCTGGGAAACGCTTCATGCATCGGAGAGCACAAGCGCTCACGTAATAACACGATCGGAAAGTGAGCGAGGCACCGTCTCACGCATGTACGCACTTTTCGTGCGCCGACACGCGTGGCTCTTCTTCACGTCGTACGCGCCAATATCAGAAAGAAAGGCACGAGCGTGCTCGTCGAAACGCGCGACGTAATCTTCATCCCAGTACGAGCGCGAACGAGCATCCTATTTTTATATGTACGTCGTACACAGGACGCATGTCGCGAAAATCTCGACGCGCTTCGGCGAAGGGAGACTCGAAGGTCGACCTTTTTTTACCGAATGAGGTAATTCAAGATATGAAGTACGCGGTTTGACGATTAAAGCTCGTAGACAAATCTCTTTAAGCTCGTGTCACAATATCCATTGGAAATCGAGGATTGCGAATTGGAGATTAAAATTTGACCATTCAAATAATTTTAGTCCATCTCATTCCGATTGATTAAATTCTCATCTCCAATTCGTAATCTTCAATTTCCAATGAGTACACT
>Ga0157364_1008826_pt1 | contig 10446 bp, 7 predicted proteins | sample AttsexASBM2_FD_111476 | JGI IMG/M metagenome (GOLD analysis project Ga0157364, IMG submission 111476) | Fungus gardens microbial communities from leaf cutter ant in Ribeirão Preto, State of São Paulo, Brazil - Atta sexdens ASBM2 | ecosystem: Host-associated > Fungi > Mycelium > Unclassified ... | reverse complement strand
GGACATGAGGTAGAAGCATGGTAGATGGACATGAGGTAGACACACTGTTGTAGCATGGACCAATGTAGTAGTATATATAGAGGAGCAATACAGTGAGGGCTCCTTGTCGAGTTCTCTTGTAATCCCCACTCTTTACTTGATAGCCCTACTGAGAGCTTTGCTCGTTGTGAGATCATTTGTCCTTGAGTGACGAGTGGTTGCTACAACAGTCTATCCTGAAGAGATATATATATACTATGAGATCAACATATATCACATATATTATATAATATTATTGTTCTAAACTTTTCTGTCATACATGATTGGGTGATCATGACTGTGACTGTGACATGTAACATGTGACATCATACTAAACCATCATCCTTCATAATTAGAGTTTACTATCTTCAATTCTGACAATATACTATAATAGACTTATTGCTAAGTTTGTCATAAACTATCTAATACTTGTAAGTATTAAGCAAGTATCCATAGAGGTACAATCCAGCTCAATAATATTTATTTAAGAGATTTACTGTCATAGTTGCAAACTATGAACTCTATTTATTTTATTTTTTTCTTTTTTCTTTTAATTTAATTTCCACTTTATTTTATTTTTGACTTAGGGTTAGGGTTTTAATGTGACATAACTGTCACAGTCACAACTGTCATACCATCACATGACACAAAAAAGGTCAAAGAAGGTTCTGAAACAAATAAGATTATATAGCATGATAATAATATATTGGCCTTATAAAAAGCATATGAACTTTAGGATAAGGTAGTTGTAGTGTGCACACAGACCATGGTCTGTGGTATATAAGATAGACTAGTTTATACTTAGAACTCTATCAAGTTCTCTCAATCTAAAGTCATTCTTTTATCTAAACTCTTTAGACTTAAGATTATAATATTTACTATCTGTTGAGTAAGCTTGACTATAGTAAATTCTATATCTAAATATGAGTCAATTATTAGATATATTAGAGATTTAACTAATTACTGATGCTTTTGATGAAAACTGGAGTTGTACTACTTATTATTAGGATTAAACATATAGCCTAATAATAGTAGAATACTTGTTGGGTTAGTTGTCATGTTAAAGCATGCTAGAACTTTGTCCAAGTACTTAGATTAGCCTACAAAAAATTTTTGATTCTTGCAATTACAACTTATGTATATCTCAAAAAACTCTTTGGCCTCTTTAAAATCACAACATTTCCATTTTGTTATAAATTTTTGCTTTAACTTTAAGAGGAGTAGAAAATTTTTTGGACCTATAAAGCAGATATCATTGACATAGACAATCACTATAACAAGCTTTCTAGTCTTTTCATGAATGAAATAGTACATACCAGCATTAGATTTACATTGCTTAAATCTTAGAGCTGTTATAATTTAAGTTCTTGAGTAAAGATAAAAGACAACTTTTGTATTGAGTAATACAAAAGAACTCAATAAAGTTCCAAATACAAAGTAATCTACCTTATATACCACAGATCATGATCTGTGTGCACACTATCACTAACCTACCCTAAAGTACATGTGCTTTCCACAAGACCAATATATTGTTACTATGCTGTATGATTTTATCTGCTCTAGAACCTTTTATGTTCTTCTCTGTATTATATGATTGTATAACTGTGACAGGTGTTATGTCTCCATCACACTTTTGTCCAAGTCCAAGAATAAAGAAAAGTAAAATGAAACTCATAAAGAAAATGAGAAAAGAAAAAGAAAAAAAAGTAAAATGAAATGAAATCAAGTCCATCACTTACAATTCTGACAAGAGCTAGCATTGACTTAGTAATAGTCTGCTATCAAGAGAAGCTAGCTTGCTTAAGACTATATAATACTTTGTAGAATTTCCAGACTTTCTTTTCTTTGTTAGGTAGTTTGAAATCTTTGGACTGCTCCATATAAATTTTCTCATCCAGATTACTATATAAGTAGGCAGTTTTTATATCAATATTATGAATTTTCAAGAACAACAATAGCTAGAAACAGGTATGCCATCTCATAGCAGACAACTAGAGAGAATAATTTGTCAAAGTTGATTCCTTTGATCTGAGAAAGGATTTTTGCTTTCTATCTCTTAGTAAGGTCTACAACTTTATGAAAATTTCCATCTTTGAGTAATTTAAGCTCTTTAAGATAGAACTCAAGCCACTTCTTTTGAATGTCAACTAGAAATTTAGCAATATCTCTAAGGTTTTTGGGAATTGGAAAAGACTCTGTTATATATAGTGTTAAGAGAAAGCAAATTTGCTCTGCTTCTTTTCTTTTGCAAGATGAGTTAAGTAGCTAGTGATAACTGGCTCAGCTAATTTACCTGTAGGAGGTAAAGTGTCTATTCTACTCTTGTTATCATCAATAATGATTGGGCATTAGCCTTACCACTAAATATTATATGAAATCCTATCTATTTCAATGATTTTATTGCATGAGTTATATAGATTATCAAAGAATATTTGTGTATTCTGATGTATTCTTTGTAATTCCTGACAAGCATTTTCATGTCTATTATATGTCATATTAAGACTGGAAAACCTCCTCCTTGATTGCTATAAATTGTTATGATTAAAAACTCAAAGTATTAAGTCAACAAAGAAACCTTGTATTAGGATTAACACAAGAAAACTTGATAGAGTTCCAAGTATAATGTATCTACCTTTATATATGCTAAGCTAGTAGTCTGTATAATACAAATTCTAACCTATTTTAAAGGCCATACATATTATATGCTATTGACATGTAATATGATATTATTATTCTAGAACTCTTGATGTCCTTCCATGTGACATATAATAGTTGTGATATCATACCATAACCCTAACACTAAGTCCAAAATATGAAAATAAATGAAAATGAAAATGAGAAGAAATAAAATAAAGTTTACTATCTTCAACTCTGATATTACCCTTCTTCAAGATTTCTTCTCTAAAGAAACTAACTTCCATTTTTACCAGTTTTTCTCCAACTTCTTCAAATACTCCTCTTCAAACTTTCTGTTATCTTATTCATATAACATCTTTGCTATATAATTTTCTAGTAACTCTTCTCTCCTGAAATCTTTTTCCTCCACTTTATTCAACTGTTCTTGTCTTCTAACTTCTGCACTTAGTCTTCTTTCAAATTCTACCACTGCTTTCTTTGTATTTTCCAAGTCCTTCTCCCTTTCCCATATATTATTTTCTACTGTAAACTCCTTTTATTGTACTAATTACTTCTTGTACTTTTCTTTTATTTAATATTTTTTCTACTTTCCACTTCTTAACTCCATCCACCTTTACTGGTTTTACTTCTTCTACTTTCTGTCTCTTTACTTATTCTCTGTATCTCATTACTTAGCTAACATTCATAACCATATATAGATATATTCTCATTGAAGTTAGCAGTCATAATTTGACTGCATTGGTAGATTGTCATATGCAAGTCCACCCATCTAGAAATTACATCCCTACAGTGATATCATCTCCAAATTATACAAGCCTACCTTCCACAGCGGAGATACTCCTATTCAACTCGGTCTTCCATGACAGAGCTACCCCTGTTAGTGTCTCAACACTAAAACCTCCACTTGGGGTAATAGGAGTTTTACTACTGAAATCCCAAGCATCTCCTATAATATCTGTTTGTATATAAGACTAGTAGTTATACTGTAATTTGCTAGTCTGATAATCAATGAAGATAATTCTTATTGAACTTGATCTCCAGTGTTCAATGGTGACACACCTTATCAGCACTCACTCCCATTTGGACTTCTTCCTACCATCTGAAGTTGTGACCACATGGCAAACAGACAGTGCAGCACATAAGCTGAAGCCAAGGTCATTCCACAAGTCTGCACAAGTCTGAGTCCATCTTGTGGACTTCCATCCCGGTGTGAACTGTGCCTGACATAGATACTACCTCATTGATAATATAGACCTATATATTGATCCACTAATTTCTTTGCTGGTCTTTTCTTGAACACTAAATCTTTTATACTCAGCATTACCTTATCTCCCTTCTTCCATTCCTCAGCTTCTCTTCTTCTCTTATTTGCTTGTCACTTTATCTTCTCTTGTGCTTTCTCTTCTTACATCTTCTTTGTACTTTCTGCAAACTCCATTGCCTTCTCTACTTTTTTTTTTGTTTTAAATCTATCCCCATTCTTAATTCTTTACCATAATTCACCATAAATGGAGACACTTTGGTTGCTGAATGTATCTTGTTATTTACTACATACTCTGCTATCACTAACTACTCTGACCAATTCTTTTGTCTATAATCAAAAAAGAACCATAAATATTGTCTTAGTTCTTGGTTCATTTGTTTGGTCTGACTATCTGTTTGTGGATGGAATGATATCAACAACTTCATTTCAATACCCAACATTTTATTCAACTTCTTTGTCAACTCCACTGCAAACTGTATTTTTCTATCTGATACCACACTCTCTAGCAACCCATGTAACTTCCACATGTTATCTCTGAACAGTCTCACCAATCTCTCTACTATCATTTCTTCTATTGTTGCTACAAAAGTGTCATCTTGAACAATCTATTACATACTACCAAAATTGCATATTTTTCTGCTACTAATAGCAACTTGGTAATAAAGTTTACTTTCATCCTCTGACACAAGTCACATCTATTTACATATTTTCTTACATTCTTTGTAACTTCTAGCTACCAGTAGTTTCTCATGACCAACTCTATTGTCTTTCATCTTTTTCATGCCCTACTACTGGCACATCATGGTGTGACTGGATTATTTCCACTCTCAACTCCTCATCCTTTAATATATATACTTTTTTCTTCTTTAACACTAAATCTTCTTCTACCTGCCATTTATCTCCTCTTAATACTTTTACTCCCACTTTTTTTTATCTCTTCTACTACTCTAACTACTTTCCCATCTTTTTTTCTAGCTATATTTATATTTATATTATATCTACTTCAGGTCCTTCAATCATTATTTCAGCTAGACTATGGATCCATTCTTTTTTTAATTAATTTTTGATTTTTATTATATTTTTCTACTCCTACTTTCTAGTCTGGTCTTCTACTAAGTCCATCTGTATTTCTCATCTTTGTTTCTAGCACATGTTTTAAGATGAAATCAAATCTTGATAGATATAATATCCAATAGACTTGTCTTCTGTTTAATTTCTCTACTTTTATAAAATATTCTAAAATTTTGTAATCAGTCCAGACTTTGAACTTGAACTCTGGACCCTCTAACAAATGTCTTTAGTTTTCCAATCCCCTTATCATGGATTTCATAGTTTTTTTTTGTCTTATTGAGAGATTTTGAGAAATATGCTACTAGTTTCCATTATTTATACTTATACTCCATCAATAAAACTCCTTCTATTGCATTGTCCAATATATCTACTTCCATTCTCATTTTTTCATCTAAATCCAGTACTGCTAATACTAGTTCTTTTGTAAATCTTTTCTTCAGTTCTTTAATATCCAATCTCACTTCTGATCTTTCTTAACTAAGTTATGCAATGATCTGGCTATGGATGAAAAATCTTTAATGAACTGCCAATAGTAGTTGGCTAGTTTTAAAAACTTCTGTATGTTCTTAACCCCTTTAGACATTGGCCAATCTAATACTTCTTTTATTTTTATCTTCTTCCATCTTGATTTCATCTGGCCCAATCACTACTCCTAAGTGTTGTGACAACCACTTAACCAAGATGGTCAATAGATCACTAAGTAGTCTTATAAGCATAGAGTTTTATGAGGATCACAAGAAAACTTGACAAGAAGTCTCCAATGTATTTTTACATTATATATAATATTTACACATGGTCTATACTAATAATAAATAACTCTATTCTAAGGTTCATATACCATTCATAAATATACCATGAGGTTAATATGACATAGACATATATCTTGATGTCATTTCTTCTAATTCTTTCTACAATGTTCTAGGCCTATAACATAGTTGTTATATGCCTCTTTATTATTTGAAAGAAAAAGAAAAAGAAAAATCAAATCAAGAAAAATAGATAAAAATAAAATCAAAATAAAATATTAGAGTTTAAGCGTACTATGACACTAAGAATCCCACTTTTTATTGTGGCAACCACTAGTCACAAAGACCAATAGAAACATAAACAATAAATCTCAAAGGTAGATATCAAGTAGAGACTACAAGAGAACTCGACAAGGAGTTCCCGCTGTATTGCTATCCTATTTATATAAGTTACACCTGGTCCATGCTACTAATAATTAAACCTGCCCTTATGTCTATGCTTTCTCCTTATGTCTGCTTCATATTTTACTCAAGGCCACTATGTGTATACCATGTGCCCTGATGTCATCTTCCAGATCCTTCTACCATGTTCTAGGCCTATAATGTCACATGCCTCTTTGTTGTCCAAAAGAAAATCAAAAAGGAAAAAAAACACAAAATTAATATAAAATCAGAGAAATTAAATAAAAGAAAAGAAAAATTATCAGTGTTCAAAGCATTCTATAACACTTCTCTTACCTTCTACTTATACTTCTTTGGTTTTATATATAAATTAGAACATAACTATAGGTTTAAATAACTCTTCTAGAGTTGGACTTTATTTATTCCCATTTTATTTTCTCATTTTATTTTATTTTTTAGACTTAGAGTTAGAGATAATATGATATCACAAACTGTTATACATCTATTACAAGTCACAGTCACATGATCATATGTCACAAAGAACATTATAGAAGATCCTAGAACAATAATGTTATATAGCATATATTATATATATATTAACTTTAAGGAAAACACATGGTCTTTAGAGTAGGCTGGGTTTAGTGTAGTATAGACTAACAGTCTAGCATATATAAGATAGACACTTTTGTACTTGGAACTTTATTGAGTTTTCTTGTGTTAATCCTAATATAAGATTCCTTTCTTGACTTAACACTCTGAGTCTTGAATCATAATATTTCACTCATCTTTCTTTTTTATTTATATATTATTATAACTCTATCATAAGTCTAACTTAGTAGATACTTTTTTATAGTACCAATATTGTCTACAATGTCTAAAATTAAAAGTAAAGGATAATTGTTCTTAATAGTCCACTTATTTAAATACCTATAGTCCTGTACTATATGCTTCCCCTATTCTTCTTTCCTACTATCACAAACTTTATTCAGCTTGTATCTCCACAACCAGTGGACTGACTTTCACAAAATAAGTTGTACTGGAAAGCCTCAAATAAAGGCTATTTGCATATATGTGGAATGTACAAAAGTGACAACAAACAACTGAGATATCAGGCCATTTAGTAACTGTAAAAGCTTTATTGGCTAGTATCTCATGAATGGCTAGATGGATTTGCATAATTGAACTTGTGTTGGAAAGTACTCACCAAACTGTTTCTAATTCTATATGGTATATTCAATAGCAATAAGTATTTATAAAGATACAAGTACATTAATATAGTAACATAATTAGTTATCTTCTAAAATTAGTCTTACAGCTGCTATGATAGATGGCAGCTCCCATCAGGTATGAGTTGTGATCATGTGATGGAAAAAGCTTGTATATGGACCATTACTCTTTTTTATATATATTTTTATATCTGAGAATTAGATTTTAGACTTAACAACATCAATTATTCTTATTGATACTACTCATCACCTATTATCACTATCTCCTTATACTGAACCTCTAAATCACTATCAAGTTATCCAAGTTCAAGTATCACAATCAGTGAGGAGCTCATTTTGTAGTACCTACAAAAACACCAGTGCTATTTGAAGTGATTTTGAGGGTCTGATATACTCTTTTTTTAATAGTCCTTTAACAAACTTGTGCACTTCTTCTCTCTTCTCTCTCAATAACAGATATACCTTCTCCTTTCTTGACATAAATCCTTTCTTGCATGGTTCCACAACTTCTTTGTTAGCATTCCACCTTTACTAACTTTCTCCTAGTTTATTCCTCTTTTAAAATATTCAATCAACAGCCTTCCTTCATAATCACTTCCTCTTGCTATCCTCCTGAATTTTTGTACAAACTCTTCTATTTTCATTGTTCTACTCCACTACTCCATTTTCTTTAATTCTGTTACTTTTATTGTTTTGTCATCTCTCCTGCCAAATTATTTTTCCAGATCTATCAAAAATTATCCTACTGCCACAAATTCCAAACTTCCATTTTCCAGGTCCTTCAAAATGTTTTTCTTCTAAATGTCTGCCAATTCTCCCTGTACATATGATAATATCTACTAAATCTGTTTCTCCACTATTACATTTCTTATTCTTTTATTCTAATATAAAGTTTGTATGCTATCAGAAAATCTAAAACCTTGCCTGCTTTTCTATTGAATATTTGTGGCTTGGCCACTTTTACATTTGATCCAGTGTTGGGTCTGGGACCACTGTCTCTTCTTCTTCTTCTTTTCCTCTTTCTACTTGTGCTGCTACCAATGTCTGTAATACTGCTATTTATTCTTATTGCTGCCTTATTTGCAGCAACAACTGGTTGATGTTGTATTGACTCATGTTGAAATGAAAGGGTAGAGAATCAATTGGTGTGGATGATGATAAGAGTGGTAGTAGTATAAGGGGATGAGAATGTTTATAAAATCAGGGTAAAACTAATACTGATCTTCTCTTCTAATTTGTACTCTGAGCTCAACTCAATCCCTGTAAGTGCTAGTAGACTCCCTTCAAGTTCTACCTCACATTGTATACTAACTATCTAAATGGCCAACTATTGTTCTAAGAAAATTGTAAACTATTTTGTTTTAAGAAATATATTATTACAAAATGAACTACTCACTTATTTGTGATATATGAACCTTGGGTGCACTCTCAGAGGTTTAGGAGCAATTAAGAAGTTCAATAATAATGACAATGATGATAAAGATTGATGATAAAGAATAAAGATTGATATTGTTAAGTTTGACTCAGATACAGAAGTATTTATATAAGATAGTGATGGTCTGTGCATAAGCTGTTTGCATTACATAATCAAAACTCATACCTGATGGGAGCTGTTATTTATCATAGCAGCTGTCAGGCTAATTTTAAAAGGTAACTAATTATGTTACTATATTGATATACCTGTATTTCTATAAATACTTATTATTATGAAATATGCCATATATTATTGGAGACTATTTAATAAGCACTTTCTAATGCAAGTTCAATTGTGTGAATCTGTCTAGTATTGTGGCAACTACTTATCACAAAGACAAATAATCACATAAGCGGTAAATCTCTTAAGTGGGATATCAAGTGAGAAGTTCACAAGAGAACTCAACAAGAAGTCTCTGCTAAATTAGAGTCCTATATATACAAAGTACACCTGGTCCGTGCTACTAATAATTATGCCTGCCCTCATGTCCATGCTATAACTTCATGTCTATCTTATTCTCTACTCAAGACTACCATGTTGTATACATGTGCCCTGACGTCATCTTTCTAGATCCTTCCACCACATTCTAAGCCTATGACATCACATCATGTGACCTGTCATGTGACTGTATCACATGCCTCTTCATTGTCCAAAAGAAAAACAAGAACAAAAACAAAACAAAATCAATATAAAATAAAATAAAATAAAATAAAATAAAAATTGTTAGTGTCCAAAGTGTCTCTGTTATAACTCAAAACCCTTAGAGTTGGATTAAGAGATAACCTTGTACTGGGTAACACAAGAGAACTTGATAGAGAACTCTTCTACAAACTAGTCTATCTTTTATACTACTACCAATGGTCTGTGTTCACTACTGTGCATCTTACCCTAAATGACCATGTGTAGAACATGAGGTCAACATGTGGTATCCATGTTGTATGACATCATTTGTTCTAGATCCTTCGACTTTGTTCTCTGTGTCTTGTGACCTAACCCTAACCCTATGTTCTAAAAATAGAAAAATAAGAAAATAAAATGAAAAGAAAAAGAAAATGGAAAATGAAATAAAAAGAAACTAAGTCCACTGTTTGTGAACTTGACATTACTGTCAGAAGTACAGTATAAAGTATATATATAGTACCAGCCAGATGTCAAAGCTAAGCTTAACATTGTGTACTTTTAGTATAACTGGTTCAGTGGCTGGTCTGTTCCTAACATAATGTCAAGCTTCCAAGCAGTCGGTAGTTTGACTCTTTGTAAAACCATTCTCTTTAAATGGACAGTTGTTAGCATGGAGATGTGATGTGGCCAGGAGTGTCACTAGAGATGGTACCAGTTGCTTAGCTATGCATCTCCATTAGACTGGACGCTCTGTGAAGCAGAGTTTACTAGGCCCTTTAGAAACTCCATAAGACTGTTAAGGCTCTGAGACCATGACACGTGGTATAACCCTTGGGTGCAGCTATTCATATAACTTCCATGTGGAGACCACATGCCTTGAAAGGGGGATACTGTCAGGAGTACAGTATGAAGTACATATATAGTACCAGCCAGATGTCAAAGCTAAGCTTGACATTGTGCACTTTTAGTGTAACTGGTTCAGTGGCT
>Ga0157364_1008824_pt1 | contig 10447 bp, 7 predicted proteins | sample AttsexASBM2_FD_111476 | JGI IMG/M metagenome (GOLD analysis project Ga0157364, IMG submission 111476) | Fungus gardens microbial communities from leaf cutter ant in Ribeirão Preto, State of São Paulo, Brazil - Atta sexdens ASBM2 | ecosystem: Host-associated > Fungi > Mycelium > Unclassified ... | reverse complement strand
CATAATGGAATCATCACCAAACGTTGGGACAGACTCAATACAATTTTGTTCATAACAATACTCATGATGACGCCAAACACGAATTCTTGCATCAAAACTAAAGAGACAAAACCATTCATCAGTGAATAGTACGTTGCTCTACTTGCAGTCCAATTTTGATGAATGTAAGCATATTCTAAACGGGCAAGTTGAGCCACAGATAATATTGACGCTGGAGCACGAGTCCGATCTCAAGCCTCTTTCGTGTAAGCGTCTGCTGATCGTTTGAACGCTGATTCGTCGGTGTGGACGAATTTCGCTTACAATTTGTATCGCAATCATTGTTGGATTATTACATTGACGATGTTGCGATCTTCACGATCTGATGTTACTTCGACCTTGTCTGCTCCTTCGACAAAATCTTTCAAAATCTGTTGGTAACAAGCGTAAACTCGATTGATGGAGGACCGATTAACACCTATTCTTCTTGCAATATGATCCTGGATCAATCTTTCTTCCAGAAGAGCAATAATTTGTGCACACTGAATTTCATTCAATCGAGGCATTGTTACGAGTTTTTTTAAATGATAACTTCAGTTAATTTAAACTAAAGTAAGTTTAAACTAAAGTAAACATTGTACCGCAAGTACTGTTCAAACGGTACTTGCGGTTATCGAGTTATTTAATGTTGAAGCAAAAGAGTCATTTTTGAATAACTTGATGAAAAAAAATCGTATGAAGCTTCGTAAAAAAACAAATTAAAGATAAAGATTCATTTTCAAATAATGTAAATTTGCGTACAATTTTTAATCCATTCCGTGGAATTCCACAAATTTCGTAAAAATTTCGAGATCTGATATATCTTCATTTATGTTTACGTAATCATTACACCAGTCAATGAACAAATAAAAATTCATGATATAAACTATGAATTATAGCGCGTGTATAAAAGAGAAAAGATAACAAATCACTCAAAGGTAATAGCTCGTTGTTTAAAAATATCATAAGTTATCTTCAAAAAATAAGACAAAAATGATAGTTTTAATTAAAAAAATGAAAAACCACAAGAAACACTAAAGAATGATCGATAAGTTTCAATAATAACCGATGCATACTAGTAAATGACAGTATACAAGTTTTTCTTTTAAAAGAATACATAAATTTCAGTAGATATACATTTGGATTCAACAAAAATGTCTATATGAATAACTGGATTCTCTATATAATTATATTTATATATCTTTATTTACATAATGATAATACATTTATTATTGATTAATCTTCAAAATATGTATTTTTATAATTCTAGACTTGCATGAAAGCATAATCATAAATTTTATAATATAATTATTTAAAAATAATATAATCATAAAAACATAACTTTTTAATCTCAATAAGAATATACTTTGGTAAACGTAACTTTTCCATTTTAACAATATCTTTTATAAAATTATATAATATAAAGTATATATGTATAAAATATTTTTCCAAATAACTTAAAATTAATAAAATTTTTTTACTTTATATAAAAAATTGCACAAATTAATAATAAATTCTGTAGTATTACTTAATATAATAAAGTTATAAATTAAGTTTTCATAAAACAAAGAAAAAAGAGGACTACGAGCCAAAAATTATTATATAACATAAACATGATGTAGAATGTAAAAAAAAACAATAAGAGAAATAGAAATGTTTTAAGTTAAAAATTTAATATAGAATACTAGCAATAGACAGATGTTTCGATCACGATCGGATCATTTTCAATGTTAAAAACTTACATAATCGTTACAGTCGGAAAAAACAAAAACATAATAAATTATCTATTTCGCTCTCTAAGCAGACACTGATAACATGAAAACGAATATTATAATGTTATTCACAATTATAACGTGTAACGGAAAAAGAACGTACACATAATAATAGTTTGCAGTCATTGAAATGCTTATAATGTCAATTTTAGTAAAAAGAATGACTGTCCTTTGATTAAAAGTGAGTGAAGAAAACGCAAATATGAGTCTGATCCTGTAGATAAAATATAATGTAAGTGAAATTGTAGCAAGATTATTAAAAAAACATCATTGTTAACCTTTCTTTAAAACCTTTTTTTAAAATAGTAAGTTTGTATATTTAAAAATTCCATATATCAAAACGACGGTTATCTGTATACATATCATTTAGATTTTATAAATGACACATATCATTAAAGTAAACTAAATTAAAAATTCCACCACCACCTTCATCTTCTAATAATAATATTAAAGTATCAAAATAAATATCAAGATGATAGTCATCTATATTTAATTTGATAAAATTTAACTTAGCGTCAATTGTTGATGTCAAATCTTTTATACAAATAATACATAAAATGTTGCGGATTTAACTTGATGTCAGTATTAACCTTTCTTTACCTTTTTTTAAAATGATAAGTTTATATATAATTTTAAAAATCCGATCGCCATCCCTTTTATAATTGTAATATAAAAATATCATGATAAATCAAAACGGTCATCTATATCAAACGTATCATTTAGATTTTATAAATGATATATATATCATTAGAGTAAACTATCTTAATCTAATATTGTAAATATATGTTGCTAATTATATATTTTTGATAATATTTTCTGTAGAAATATGTTGTAATATAAATTTAGAAATTTCTTCCGCAGGAGATTTATAAAAAATTTTTAATAATAAATGAAGAGATTGTGCACCTCTATCTTGATATTTTCGTCGCCAGAAATAATGTATTACTTCTCCAATCAGGTGATCTTTGGAACAGATAAAATCAAGCATCGCCTGAAACTTATTATCGAGAAATCTCGATACAGAATCTCTAGCAATAAAAACATTAATAAAGGATAAAGAAGAATCATTAGACCATCCATTTACTTGACGAATATATTCACCTAAGTCATCCCACAATCATTCCCTAGGACTCAATGTTATAAAAAAATGCAGATCCATAATTTTGTATATTCTAAATCACTTGGTCTACGCTAGTATTGTTCCGTATTTCTCAGAGTGGAAAAAAATATATTCAAATCCAATTCTAATTCTAACTCTGTGCAATTTTCTAAATATTCTTTAGCTGTATAACGATCTTTCAATTTAGTTACATTCAATTTGATGACGACTTAATTGACGAATATTCGCATTATTTAACAAATAAAATAAATATTGTTGATTCAATTTGTATTATGGATGTTTAGATTTCAAACGACATTTAATAAATTCATGATCATAAAGTTTTACCGGCTTAGATTCATGTCGTCTATTAGTAAAGGATACAAGTCTGGAAAACACAATAGAAAATAGAAATCTAAATCTTTTTCACGATTGTCCAAAAGCAATGCCTGAATTTTTAATATTTGGTATAAAGCGGTAGCACTTTTATGTGATTTTTCTCATACAAAGGATAAATAATATATTGATCATAATAATTATCATCATCATTCTCATCAATATGAATTAACATAGCCTGATTTCATTATCATATATTGTTTAAGACTACTTCGTTATTTTCTGTTTCTTGCATTTCAATTTTTAGAGTCCATCATTTCATGTCATGCACAACAGGTTCTTTATCATTTTTCTATGTCTTATAGAAAAATCTTATATTATAAATTCTGAATTATTTAATTCCTCCAAGTGTAATTCAGTAACATTTAACAATATAATATGTTTATAAAAAGGATTGTTACGTTTTAATCATATTAAAGCATTAAAGCATTATATACTTTTTTTTATCTACCATATCTTCCCAAATAATTTTGGAATTTGTCGGAACCTCTAACTAAAATAATTTCATGATTTTTATTTATTGGATCGGTATTTTTACACAATTTGTTCAATGTTTCTTGTAGAGGAAGTAGTAAATGAAATGTTCTACCTTTTGCTTTTTGTACTATTTACCTTTAGGGCAATTTTTTAATAATAGTTTCCATCTTAACAATAGTTCGAAATGCCTTAGCTCTTTGAAATATACTATGATTGAATATTATGTTTTTCTATTCTACGCCATTAAATCTTTTAAAAATGGAGATCCATCTATTTTTACTTTAAATTTATTAAATTGACACATTTTTTTTTTTATAACAAAGTCTCACATACACAAGCATATCGAGCCCATGGAACGTTTGATATAAATCTTAAATGCTTCTTTAAATTTAGAAAAAATTTTCTCATTCATACTAGTATAAGTTTGCTCATGTCTGTACACACGATTTGCTTTTTCTTCTGCAAAGTTATAATTTTGTTTAATGTTTCTAAATCTAACATTTTGCGATAAAAATTTGTCAGTTGATAAAAAATAAACATTTAATATATCTACCTTTGGAAAATGAGGTGATAATAAATAATTGGAAATAGACATCGCTTTGTAAATAGTTACATCAATGTAACAAATATGACCCAATTTCGTATTCGAATTTGTTTTTATTGTACATTTATAAATCTTTTGTAACAATTCTGATATTTTTTTTAAAGATACATGTACTTATCGCTTGAAGAACGTTTTCATAATAATTAATTAGAAATGAATTAATTTTATATAAATTATCGTTGCATAACCATGATTTTTTTGCTTATGCTTCTATCAAAGATAATATGTTTGTAATTTGACCTTCCACATTTATTATTAAAGATGTAATGAAGAAATGTTACGATATGGTATCAATAAAATAATTTTTGGATGAAATTGGACTGTATGTCTCGATATGCCACAAAGAGAACGTAATTTTTCATCAATTGTTTTACATTTGGAGGCAAGACTCAAACACACTTCTGATTTCTTTTTAAGCAAAACTAATGTTTTATACATATCACGAATGTCTCGAATTTACAACGACATACAATTTTTTCGACTTTCAATCATTTTCAATGTGATTTTTGATATCTAGTTTGTTAAAAATATTTTTTATTGCCACAGGATTATAATATTTTATGTAATTTCATGACCAAAATTTTTTTATATTCCAATAATATTTTTAGCATTACAATTTTTTTTACAAGACTAGGTTTCAAATTCTTTTTTTCATAATATCGCTTATTGTACACTTACGGTCATTATAAAATTTTTGTTTATCTTGTTTATACTGAACATTTTTTGAATAACGCATTTGTTTTTTTAGTGCAATAATTTTCTAAGTCAACTTCTATTGAGAATATTTTTTAGCACGAATTTCTAAATCTCTTCTATATCGCTGCATTTATTTATTGCAATTATTTTGTGAATTTTGTTGATATTATTTTTTGAGACGATTATCTTCTACATTATCTTTGCATTGACAATGTCTTTTAGCATATATATTTTTTAAATTCTGTTCGTCTAAGTGATTCTTTTTATTGGAATTATTTTTGATATAACATTTTCAAAATATTTGTTATTGCATATATCATTATTTGCTCAGTAAGAGTATTAATGTGTATAACTAGTTCTTTTATTATCATTTTCCACGAAGCGCTTTACCTCATTATTTTTTAAATCCTTTTCATATAGGTTTTCAAAATGTTTATTGTTATTTTGTTCAATTTGAGTATTGTTGACTAATTCACAATTTTTTTCGAAGTGTTTTGTGTAATTTGTACTTCATTTGAAGTACTTTGCGATAACTGCATTTTTTTCGTAACATTTTAAGGCATTTTTACAACACAATTATCACGAGATTTTATTAATTGTTAATGCTTATCCGAAGCTCTTTAGCTTCTCTTGCTATTACTTCTATTGGAAATACTTTTTGAGGAATAACATATTGTGGATCTTGAGGAAAATGCTCAATTATATTTCAAGAATTTTTATCAAATTTAAACGTATTAACTTATGATCTAATTTTGTCAGATTTAAGATTAAATAATAATGACGTCGCAAAAGCTACAAAACACTGCAATCACCATTCGGTTGACATTGTACCTCAGGAAATTGAATAGGATTTTTATTAAATTCATATGTTAGAAATAATCTTTTTAAAAATAATTCATATTTATACAATGTTGTTTATACAATGTTTTATATAAATCATTTTATACATGAATATATTTTTCGTATCATAAAAGCTGCACACTCAATGTCCATCTGATAAATCTGAACTGTGTAATATTTGCCAGCGGTGGTTTGGAAGATCCCGAAGATGGAGCTTTCTCCATAGGCTGCTTTGCAGCAGCAACCTTCGCTTTTGAGGCCAATTCAGCCAATTATGCGTTTTATAAAGAAAAAAAAATATTAACATTTGATACGAAATATAATACTTTTCGAGAAAAATATAAATATATACTTATAAATATAAATATATACATCTCTTGGTTAACTTGTAGCACCACTGCAAGTTCATCAGAATTTTTTCTTCTTTTGACCCCGTAGCTTAACTGATTAATTAACTGATTTAACAGTTTAACAAATTGATATCTCACCATTGGTAATGGTAATAATGGCGGCAACTCCAGAGGATCAAAATGCCGCTTATGCGGCGAAAAATAACACGCCGAGCCATTATCGTCTTCAAATATAATATACTATACTTATTATTGTAAATTATTGTAAATGCGCGTTTGAAGTCGGTCCACTTTTCAAAATCCAAAAATTTATTTCCCGCGAGAAACACGAGAGGTCGGAGAGGAGTAAAGAGAATGGCGACTAGAGAATCTCAAAGGGAGAAAGTAGCAAACTGCATCACATGATTCGTTTCCTCTAATCCTCTAATTGAACGCGGTCATCAAAGTTCTATAGGCATGGAAGTGCAAGATTGGAAAAACTAATCATGTGATCCCCGTCCTGATTGGATGCTGTCATTCAATTGTAATGCAATTTGCCACTTTCTTATGGACCAGTTCATAATCGATTCTTATTTTAACCATTTTGATTCGGTTCTATATTAGTTGCAAGCTGATTGCAATTTGTTGTGACAATATGAAACATTGATTTCAAGATCCAAAGATTGGCTGTTGTAACAAACTTGCTCTACTAATGTAGAACTGGCTTTAAGTAATGTCTTAAGTCGCTAATACAGCCTTCTAATTGATTCATGACATCTTAAAACTATATTTAAAATTAAATATAAGATTTGTCTATGAATATCGGCCATGGTGTGCTCAGTGGACAGTATCTCTCTCTAAATCTGTCTATAATCTTGTGTTCAAAATTAAAAATTTCGAGACCTCGAATGAAGAAAGAATTGACCAATCACAATGGTCATGTGATCAAATGATTTATTAATTACTTCTCTGTCCGAGATCTCGGATCGATTTCTAGAAGTTTACCACTGATCAAGCTTAATAGTGATTAACTGTCAACCGCAATTGGTCGATTCTACTAAACAACAAACACGATTGAGGTTAGTCAATAACCGATTAAGCTAACTGGCGTTGGTGCCTTGATCGGCGTTGGTGCCTTGATCGGCGTTGGTGCCTTGATCAGAGTTGGTGAAACCGTGAACTCTTAATCTTTCTGACATACAATACTTTAAGCATCTTACAATTACAGTTTCTTTTTCTAATCCAAATAATTTATGTCTTAAATTAAATATTGAATAAAGAATTAAATGAACAATCACAGTGCCAGTAACCAATGGAATAAGTAAAATAGTATCATCAACGCAGTAAATACTATTGTTAACTAAGTTAAGAAATGATAATGACTAAGCGATTTATTAGACTTCGATCTCCATTTATTTATAACTTTTGTTAAATATTAATTATAAATAAATAGAGATAAATCGGTTTTTTATTATTATTTCTTAGCTTAATTAACAAACCAGTGAAGAATTTCATTTCTATTTAATCTCTTTTTGTTAAATATTAAGTTATAAACAAATGGAGGTCGAGATCGAATAAATCGCTTTTTAAATTATATTTCTTAATTTTTAGCAATTACCAACGTGTTTTATTATTGTACTGATTTTACCGATCCTGTTTTGAAAAAACCGACCGAAATATTTATCGTAGTACAGACTCACGCTATGCTGCGACACTGTCGTGTCTCCAAATGTCTTCAGATCGCAACGCTCGCTGATCATGTATAGCGCTCCTTGCGTAAAAAATGCCAAACATGCTCGCGCATGCGCGCAGTTTAAAACGCCAATAGAGTATTTACTCCGTTCGTGAAACTGACGTCCTTAGTCGCCCCAAAAAGAAATAGAATTATAAATATATAGAAATTAGACATACCTCTTATTGTGAAGTATCAATTTCTACATGAATACTATTTATCTATAGAGAAGCTGATTCGGCATGCCTTGATAAATAATATCGACAACATTTAAGCGAAATATTACAAATTTTACCAAGCTTTATTGTCATTCTCTGCCAACCAACCTTTAAAGATATTTTCGTCTAACCAAGATCTTCTAAATTTTTGGATACATACCTTTTTTGGGCCTTTTTTGTGGCTCCATTATGATTCATTTTCTGACCTAAATACTCATAATCTCATTTTTATTTTCCTCTTGAGATTCTTCATACCTCCAATTGTCCGGTTTAGCGCGCAGACTTCGCGGCATTACATCGTTACTTTAACCTAATCTAATCTAACTTAATGACTATACTGAGCGCTAAGCTGTAAACAACGCGCATGCAAGAGTATGGGGCACGTCTGACATCACTGAAATGCGGTTGACAATGACGACGTATCTTAATCTGAATCTGAAAAAGTGGCATTTCGGAACTTTGTGTCGCTATCTCTTGCTATATTAAGTAATATGAATAGAAACATTAGATTAAAATTAATATTATTGTATAATAGAATTTTTAAATATTTTAAATAATAAAAAAATAAAAATTAAAGATAAAAGGATAAAAGAATAAAATAAAAAAATATATAAGTTAAGAAAAAAATTTTTATATAAATTATTAAAATTATTCATCTTGATTGATTAATAGAAGAATAGGTTATAATTATTTTAAAATTAATAATATTTAAACATATAAAAGGTGGGATGATTGAGGATAAGATAAATAATAAAAAATTATTTAATTTAATTAAAGACATTATATAAAAAGGAATAATTTTTTTGAATAGTAGAGAGAATAAATAGTATATTTAAAAGTAAAAATTTTGAAATTAAGAGGAATCAAAAATAAAAAGGTGGAATACTGAGTTTAATCATTAAGGAAAAAAAAAGAATATAATAAATGTAGTTATTAAATATAATAATATAATAATATTATTGATAATATAATAATAAGATTGATAGATAGAAGAAAATTATTAAAAAGGATGAAATAATTTGAATAATAAAACATAAAAAATAATTTTTTTTATTATTTATTATTTATTATTTATTATTTATTAAGTAAAAAATAAATAAAAAATTAGAAATTTCTAAGAAAAATCAAATAATTATTGAATCATGCATAAATAATGAAAGATAAGAAAAAATAATTATAAATAAAAAATTATGTAAATTAAAATTTGATTTAAAAAAATATTAAATAATTATTAAAAATTAAAGTTAATTTTTTAATTTAAAAAATTAATATTAAAATAAAAAATTATAATTTATATTTTATTAATAAATAGGATAAAAAAATAATATGAGAGGTAGAATTATTTATATAATTTAATAAATAACATAAAATATTATGTATATATATATATATTATGTATATATATAATATTATATTTTAATGTAAGAGAAGATGCATAAAAATTTTTGAAATTTTTAGAAATAGTTTAATTCTGTTAAGTATAGAATAAAAAATTAATTAAAAAGTTAAAAATTTTTAAATAATGAAAGTATATATTTAGATATATACATAATTTATTTCATCAAAATAATCCTTTTGTCAGGCATATCATTAATTATATAATTAATGATATGAAAGAAAATTTAGTTTATGAATTAATTGTACATAAATTTGTATGTATGTAATAAAGAATAATAAATATAATAAAGAATAATAGGAGGGTAAATGATGATAAAGATTTTTAAAATTAAATTAGTAAATTAGTAATATAAATTAATAATATAATAAATAAGAGAGGTTTATTTTCTCTATATTTAGAGTATGAGTCTAAAAGCTTAAAATTAGCTTATTTATTTAATCCGCTTGTAGAGTACGTATAGAAAAAAATAAAAACACTTTTATTATATATTTCGAGCAGTTGCAATCGATTGAGCACACTTACAATTTTGATTCAGCTCTTATTGTGTTTCCGATAACTTCGATTCGACATAACTCGCGTAAAGGAGGCGTGTCTCGTGTCTCGCGCCATAGCTTAGCACCGAGCTAACTATCAATATCTCCAAATATTTGCAGAGGACACAAGTTTGGTATTTACATTGGTAAATGCAAGTATTCATATATCTAGGATTTGATTTGCGTGTACCTTTTTATTAGATATTATGTAGCAACGATCTCTGGTCCCTCGAGAAGGATCGACCTTGGAGAATGTATATTTATAGTGCCACTTGTGGTAGTAGAAAAAAAAAAGATGTGATCTTTAGTTCATTTTGTGAGCAGAAAACTATGT
>Ga0157364_1008823_pt1 | contig 10447 bp, 5 predicted proteins | sample AttsexASBM2_FD_111476 | JGI IMG/M metagenome (GOLD analysis project Ga0157364, IMG submission 111476) | Fungus gardens microbial communities from leaf cutter ant in Ribeirão Preto, State of São Paulo, Brazil - Atta sexdens ASBM2 | ecosystem: Host-associated > Fungi > Mycelium > Unclassified ... | reverse complement strand
ATAATGTTAACCTTTCTTGCATTTGTATTCCAAGCTTGATCAATTCTTGATGCAAGTGAATTGACAACTTGCTCCAAAGATTCTTGGTCTGATAGGGTCAAAATATCAAGGGACTTGAAGATATCAACAACTTCTTTGACAAACATTTCTTCTTCTTTACTTTTCTTCGGTAAGGAGAGTTTGGACAATTGGACAAATTCCTCTTCAATGGGGATTGTAACAGTAAGAGGCATGTGATCTGAGGTAAGACACCAATCAGGATGAATTGAATGATTGTTGAGTTCACTCAACCCACTACATAGGAACATTAGATTAATGACCAAGTATGATTTGCCCACTATATCAGAGTACCTAGTGGGAACAGGGTTAGTAGGTAACAATAAGTCCAAGTTAAACAAATCTGCTATAATAAAGAGATTACCACTAATTGATGTATAATGAGGAAAAGACAAAGTTTAGGGCCTCCCTTGTAGGAAACCCTATTGAAATCACAGGAAGTGTTCAGTAAGGAGCTATCCCCCACCTACTAATTTCTTTGTACTGTCATATCCAGTGGCCTCCCTATTTGATCTGCAGTCTAGTCTGTTCAACAGCTGACAGTAGGCTGAGCCTTTAACCAACAACCTCTCCATTATGGGTTCATCTAGGACTAGATCTGACTTAACAGCCTAAGTCTGCCAAGTAGATCAGCATAGAGTTGCACCTATGCAGTACTCTAGGTGGGTTTTCTTGCATCTTGATGATTCCAACACTCCAGCTTCAACTTGAGTCTGAACTAGTCATTATTATACCAGCAGACCAATAGTAGATATAGATCTCTCAAGCTAGAGGAGGAGAACTACCCCATTCTGCTATAGTTCAGTCCTAGTAGAGATATTACTCTCTGCTATACCTTCCCATCCTCCAGCAGATGGTTCACTTATGCTTATAGGTATAAATCCCCAACCTGTCCAGAGTTACTGCCTTGCTACCTACTAACCTAGTGAGTATCCCAGAACAGGTTTGGACTAGGAGTTGTTTCCATAGTATGACTAACTACCTCTAAGTTATACAACCTAGAGGTGCAGGATGTCTTATTCCTATCCTAGCTCTACTAGCCAGATTTTATACCAAATAGTGGACTGAGCCCTTAACCAATCAGCTCCCTAGGATTGGATTGTTATTACCCTCATTTCCCATCTTATATTAACCTATCCTTTCAGTCCCAGTTACAGGTATTACCAGACATAGTACTCGCAATAAGAACTAGTCTAACTACTTGGCCTTTCAAGATCTATAGATCATGCTCTCTAGGAAGTCTATTACTAGACCTTGTGTCCTTGCAGCAGTGTAATGCTTGCTAGTCCTATAGTGTACACCAATTATAGGAACCAAGAACCCCAGTGGTTGCTATATGATATTATTACTACATAGTTGCAAAGTTAAGGTATTTGCACTTGGAGAGAATTAAACCCTCAATCTTTTGGACACTCACTCAAGTGCTCTCACCAGGTCTTCAGTGATTGAAACCACTAGGCTACTGGAGCCTCTAAGTTATAAGAGTTTAGAAGCTCTAATTGATAATTAGATAAGATATTCTACTATTATATCACTACTATATATACTATAGTAGGATAGTCCAAGCACATGGCCCATGTACTTAACCAATCAGTATCTGATACTATAACTATAATTAACTAAATTACTATAGTATTACTATAACAGATTATACAATAGGAATCAAGATAATTAGAAATGATTACTAGTCCATTAAAAGCTAATCTAGATAATGACCAGCCTAGATTAGGCTTTTATAGAGTGGATCTAGACTTATCTATTACTAGTATATCTTAACACTTTCTACATATATTGTATTAGACCATAGATTCCAATTTGTGACCTTTTTCACTAAAGAGCTCTACTATCTACTTAGCATCAAAATTGTCTTCTCTACTATGTGGGATCTGCAGACTGAAATATAAATAGAATGAGTCAACCAGAAGCTTGATCAGTATCTTTAGCTCTTTGTGAGAAAACACCAGAATAACCAGTATAACCTCCTCTCTCTGGCTAAGTTCTAGCATAATAATCATATATACTTTTATCTATATAATAATCTCCTTTTCTCCTCAACACCAGATACCTTCCATAAATGGAATTTGAGCATATCAAAAGGAGATAAAGCTGAAGGGAGTTCAACAGTTTATAGAACAAATAAGATTCATACTAGACAGAACTAAGGTGTTATGATATGCCAGAACACTAACATTTTTCTTTTATTTATTTTTCTTGATTTAATATTTCTTTTCTTTTGAAATTTCTTTTTATTTTATTTGATAATGAAGAGGCATGTGACTGCAGTCACATGACATGTCACACAATGTAAGGTCATAGGCCTAGACTCTAGGAGAAAGAATTAGAAGGATGACATCAGGGTATATATATAAGGCATAGTATTCTTATGAAAGACATAAGATTAATATATAATGGAAGCATGAACAACATATGGACATTAGGGTAGGGTTGTTTATTGTTAGCATAGACTATGTATCTATAGTATAAATAGGATAGCAATACATTGAAAACTTCTTGTTGAGTTCTCTTGTGATCTCTACAATAATATCCTACTAAGATATTTACTTCTTGTATGCTATTAGTATTTGTCACTAGTGGTTGCCACAACACATAGCTACTATCTATAGATCTCAGAACAATATGATCAAGTACTATAACAGACACCATATGCCCACTTTTATCTTCAAACCCAGTAATAATGTATATCTGGACTTTATAGATATTCACACTACATATCAAGTTCACAAACAGTAGACTTATTTCTCTTTATTTCATTTTCCATTTTCATTTTCTTTTCATTTTATCTTCTTATTTTCCTATTTTTAGAACATAGGGTTAGGGTTAGGTTACAAGATACAGAGAACGAAGTAGAAGGATCTAGAACAGATGATGTCATACAACATGGACACCACATGTTGGCCTCATGTTCTACACATGGTCATTTAGGGTAGGGTACACAGTAGTGAGTATGGACCATTGGTAGTAGTATAAAAGGTAGACTAGTTTGTAAAGAGATCTCTATTGAGTTCTCTTGTGTTACTTATATACAAGAGTTGTTCTATTGTTTAGCCCTAAAGACCTTAAGTTCATAACACTACATACTTATCCATGAATTTTGCACATCAGTGAAAAACATGTGAATCTGATGTCTTACAGATTAAAAATTCTACTTTTTATGAGAAAGCTATACCTAATATTTAATGTGGTAAAGCTAACTACTACTTTTAAAGACTTAAAACTAGAACAATGAGCATCACCTCTGCTAGACTCTGTTATTATAGATAGAGAAGAGGAATAGGAGGTTGAATATGTCTTAAACAGCCACTGGCATCACCAACAATACCAGTATCTTATCAAATAAAAAAATTTTGGGTTAGAAGCCAATTCTTGGATAAATATATCAGATATTTTTGCTTTAGAGAAGATAGTAGAGTTCTATTATCTAAGCCACCATGTGCTGCAGTTCATATGAATAGTAAACTTTGAGTAAATCAAGTTCAGACTTGTTTTCCTTGCTTCAAGTTACAGCAATCTTGAAGGAGGAACAGATTCAAGAGGATCCAATTCTTCATCAATGCTAAGCTACAAATCTTATAGTCTTTTCTACAAATATTCTTACTCTCACCTATTACTAAAGAATACCACCAGACCTCTTAGCTCACACTACCAAACCCTATACTCATATACTACCTCTTTCAATAACTTCTGAGACCCATGGTAGTTATCTTCTATTGATATCAAATACTCTCTGCTTTTCTGGATAATGTTGTAGACAATTTTACCCACATTTCTAACTATCTACACACTATGATTCTGATAGTTAGCTCAGCATTTGTTCTACTAGATTGTAATAGACAGTAAAGTTGGGACATCTCATTCTGTTTTTCTAAAAGTGTGTCAGAGTTGAAAATAATAGGCTTGACTTTATTTTATCTTTATTTTCTTTTCTTTTCTCATTTTTATTTTTAAGTTTCTTTTTCCTTTTCTTTATTTTAGGCTTAGGCAAAGAAGTGTGATATGATGTGATGTTATTACATCATCCAACTCTCCTATTCACAACAGATTGAATATAGATATAGAGATTGATACTCTGAGAAATCAGTCTAATGTCTCAAGTACTAATAATTTCAGAGAGTTATTAGTGCACTCAAGTGTTTTGTCTGTTTCCTATTGTTATAACCTTAAATTCTTAGAGTGGGATAAAGGTCAAACTCTTATATTAGAGAAGACACAAGAGAACTCAATAGAGAGCTCTTTACAAAATAGTCTACCTTATATACTCCTACAGATAGTCTATGCTAAGTACTATGCACCCTACTCTAAATGACCATGTATAAAGCATGAGGTCAACATATGGTATTCATGTTGTATGACATCACTTTATTCCAGAACCTTTTACTTCTTTTTTTTTTAAGTTACATGATTAATGTTGTGACCACACCATCAGATGTGACTTATGTGACAGTGTGACCAATCACTTCCAACCCTAAACCCAGAGTTCTAAAAATAGAAAAATGAAAAATAAATAAAAATAAAAATAAAATAAGAAAGAGAATGAAAAAACTAAGTCTATATTCTTTGATCTTGACACCTATGTTGAAAGGATGCAAGCACTTAATAATAGCCCTTTCTAGACTGATTAAGTTGAAATCAATGAGTCTTAGAGATTTACACTGTTCTATATAATCTCAAAGGTAGAGGATATCAGCAAAGCTAACAAGGCTGTAGAGTTAGCAAATATGCTAGAAACAAAAGAAGTGGGTATTAATAATGTGAACACAAACATGTGTTAATCTCAAGAACTTGAAATATTCTTAATTCCTTATACAAGCAACCAACTTATAGATCCAGGATTATGGAATAACTTCACTTATTCTATTTCTATTTATAGTTTAAATGAACATTTAGACATTAATGTTACCAACATCTTATCTTTACTCCACAAAATTACTTCATTTGTCAGAAACAGGTTCCTTAATAGTAAACTAAAAAGAACATTCTTCATATCATAGGTTTTGGTTATGCTGCCTAGGACCTTATCTAATCTATCTACAAATTGGGATGGAATGCTCTAACTACTAATAATAACAATAACTCTTTTTGCCAATGTGTCTCAGCTCAATTTAAGCTGAAGAATACAAAAAAAGACCTAGACAAGAGGAAAGAGGTGAGCAAGACTGGTAAGACAGCCAAAATCTTTAGGATTCCCCTCCTATTCCTCCTAGGCTAAGTAAGAATGTTTTGGTGAAATCCAAGTTCTATAAAGATAATGGAAAAATCACTGACAAATAAGGAAGCACCCAAAATGGTTGTTTATATATCCAGATGTCCTTGGCTAGTATCAAAGAGATTGTGAAGATCAAGGAAAGTTTTCTGAGCCTTTTAACAAAGAAGATTGAAGAGGTACAGAAGATAATAAACAAGCCAAAGAAAGAAAAACCAAAGTTTGGTATGGCAATAAAAAGGCTATCAAGAAGACAAGTATTGGTACTGATGAGTTTGGTTAACTCAGGCAAATTCATGGTTCTATCCAACAAATATATGTTTAATATCAGCAGAGCCTTAAAGAAAATTAAGTCAAACATCATGGCTAACTTCATTTGGATTAACAGCAGAGAACTTATAATAACTACCACCAAAGTAGCATTCTCTTTAGATCTAAACACTATTGAGAAATACATCAAAAATGTTAATGTTATTAATTCAGATAATATTATGGTACCAAGATTGCCTCAATCCAAATTGTTTCTCAAAATTTTGTGTATTCTCTATCTGGTTGAAGATACCAGCTTTCCTATTATCTCTAATATTGTGAAAAAGATTTTACAATCAATACATATTTTCAATAATGTGACTCTCACCTCAAGACCTCATATCATCAAAGCTTTGCCAAAATCGGATATAGTTGTTATTTGAATTGATATTTGGGATACTCAGAGTGGTTCTAAGGCTAAAGATATCATTAACAGATACTTTAATATGAGTAGCCAAATTATGACTGTCTGAGATACAAATATGAATCCAGGCATATCTTAATATAAGAATTGTTAGAAGTGGGAACATAGTACATTCTTGTGTTGTGGACATGAAGTGAAATGTGTCAAGTGCAATGGACTATAAAAGTTGGAATACTATTATAATCTAGTGTGGTGTTGTAAAGCAAACTTCAAACTAAACCTATCAAGACTTAAAACTAAGAAAGATAAACTATGCCCACACAACTTCAAGTGCTTAAATTGCAAAGGCAAATATCAAGCTAACAGCAATACATATTTCTTCTAGAGATATAGGTTCAACAAAGAATGGCACTTGAAGAAATATCAAGAGCTTTGCAAAGGTAAAAGCAAGTCAATTCACTTAGTTGTAGGTGAGATAAGTTCATGCTTTTAAAAAACTTCAAGCTTTTTTCACAGAATATTCAAAAGAACAGGTTACTCACTGAGATAATTTTAGAAAACAAAAAAGAGTTCAATATTCTCTTCATTCAAGAGCCTTCTTGATCTTTTATTTGAAACATTTCAAGTTTGTCTAATGAGAAAGATGACATAATTGTTGGTATCTCCAATTATCCTGCCTAGATGACTTTTTCCAGGCAATTGTTTTATGACAACCAAATATCCAAGGATAATAACTTACATTAATGTTTGGCTCATTTAATTACAATTTTCACTCAGAAAAGATATTTTAAATTACAGAGACATTAATTATTTTTTCTTTTTCAACAATAGATTTAGATGAACACTAATTAGCTTTAAAGTATCTCAAGGATACTGAGTTCAACATTTGCAATGTTCTTGTTTTGACTAGGAACATTAATATTAGGAACAGAGATTAGAATCTGGCTTATTCTCACTATTTATCTCACAGTGATATTCTCATGGAAATCACTAATTTTCTTGATCTAAAGATATTGTATCCTATTCATCAGATCTTAACTTGTTATGCTGATAATATTAACAACTCTAATTTATTCATTGATCTCATGTTTCTTTGACCAGATTTGGTTGTAGTTGACAATTATCTTATTCTACCAGAATCCTAATATCCATTAGATTATGCTCCTTTAACAGTTGACATATCTGTCAGTAAGGAATTTATCTAATGTTAGTAAGGAATTTATCCAAGACAAGCAATAAACCATTGTCAAAAACATTGAGGAAGAAGAAGTATAGTCTAAGAATATACAAGACTTTTGAATCATACTTGGTATAAATTCTCCAAGAATGTCAATATCACTAAAGATTCAAAGGTGTGGTGGAACAAAGAGTGTAGCATCAAACTAAACACTTATTGCTCATCCAAATTACTTGAGGATTGGAAAAAGTATAAGAGATTTATCAAGTAGACTAAATGCTTCTTTTTCAATGAGAAAATTCAAGATATTACATCAAAAAACAAGAGACTCTGGAATCTCATAAATTGGGTCAAGAAGCATAAAATTTCTACTATTGAAGCCCTACAGTATAATGAGTGTTCTTACACAGAGCTTGAAAATCTCTAATAAGCTCTACATTAAACTTTCAATTCAGCACAAAATTGCTAAGTTAATTTACAACTGTTGGATAAAATTCTCTCAAAACTACCTTCAGAATAGCCAACCTTTTCTTTAATAAAGAAATTCAGAAATACAATTGTAAAATGCAACAATATATCCATACCAGGACCAGATTGTGTCTTTTGGATATATCTCAAATCAATTATAGATAACAATAAGTGTTTCTTCAATATTGTCAACATCACTAATATATGTATTTATCTTGGTTACTGGCCATCATATTTCAAGATATTTACTTTGATTATTATTCTGAAACCCAACAAAGTATTATATAACTCATTTAAGATGTTTTGTTTTATTATACTCCTTGTTAGACATAGTTCACAACAGGGGTGAAAGTCTGCAAGATGGACTTAGAGATATGTGAACTTGTGGAATGATCTTGGCTTCAGCTTATGTGCTGTGCCATCTATCTGCCATATAGTTACAACTTCAGATGAAAGAAAGAAGTCTGAGATAGAAGTGAGTGCTGATTGGTATATTGCTATTAAATACTGGAGATCCAGTTTAATAAGAATTATCTTTGTTGATTATCAGATTGGCAAATTACAATGTAACTACTAGTCTTATATAAAAGTACTAACTAAAGAAGATGCTCAGGGTTTTAGTGGTATAGCTTCTGTCACTCTAAGCAGAGGTTTTAGTGTTGAGACACTAACAGAAGTATGACCCTGCCATAGAAGATCAAGTCAAATAGGAGTATTCCCATCATGGAAGATGAAATATCTGGGATTGTTACATTACTGCTATAAGAGTGTATTGCAGAGAAGGTAGCCACCATAGAAGGCAAGCTTGTAGATTAGATATTAATAAGGCAGTATCACTGTAGAAATGTATTTTCTGAATGAGTAGACTTAGTATATGATAGTATTTCCTCCTTAGAACTAAGTCTTTAAAGTTTTATTGAGTTTATCTGAAGAATCCTATGATGGTGCCTAGGTTAACAATATATAAATAGAAAAGAAAATTTTTCATCTTTTCTTTTGTATTACTATATTCTCACCCATTCCCCCCAACATCTCCCAAAATAATGCTGAGATACTTGAAGAGCAGTGTTGTGAAATACAGCAAAGGTATAAGAAAGAGCAATGGCTCCTAGCTCAATTGAAAGAAGCAGCAGAGGCCTGTCATATTGAGCATACAGCTTAGAAAGCAAGAAAATAGGCAGAGGCCAAGATAAGGGAGGAAGCTGAGAAAAGAAGGCTTGTGGAAGAGAAGGAGAAGAAGAAGTGGATGAAGTATCTTTAACAACTCTAAGATGAGATACTAGTAGAGAATGCTGCCCTCTAATAGAGGACACTGAAGGTTCCTAGATTATAAAAACTAAATGCAAGGAGATTACTACCATTTCCTCAAAAGATGAGGTAGGATGACAGCCTTTCAAGAAAACCAAAGGGAAACAATCAGGAAAGTACTGCAGGAGTGAGTTAAGATGGAAAGTGTTAACTTCAATGAAAGATGTATGAGTGCTAGGCAAAATTGTCTAGTATACTACTTAAAGTGAGTAAGAATTATCTTTTTCTTTTCTTTTTACTAATAACTTCTTCTTCATAGCCATTCTCTCATATGTGCTAGATACATTGCTCTCAAGCAACAGTGTAAACCCTACACCAACACTAACTTCCTAGCCATGATCCCTACATATGGTGTGGTTTTAAGTGCTATTGAAAAAGCACTCTGAGAACTTGTAGAGGAGTACTGAGGTATCAAGAAATCACTCTAGGACTTGGTGGAGGGCTAAGAGAGAACCATGGCCTAATTAGTGAGAATTGGGGCCATGATGAAGCAGAGATGGGGCTTGAGAGAGGAACTATAGAGTGATGAGAAGGATAGCAAGAAGAAAAGTGGAGATAAGGAAGAAGGGTCCAAGGATGGCCCTAGAAAAAGTGAGGAAGTAGAAGAGGGAGCCCTATCACTTGCCTCCTGCTAGAATAATGTTTTGTTTATTTTTTTTGTTTGAATTTTATTTTATTTCTTGTTGTGTCTAACTGTATGAGTAAATATTAAGAGGTTGAAATGAAAGTGGAATCCAAAAGTTTGAAAAGAAAACCCCATAAAAAATGCATGAAAGCTAGAGTTAAATGAAAATAGACAGATTAAATATAAAATAATAAAAGAATCTCTGTTAAAATGTGTATGGAGACAGGTGACAGCTGTAACAGCATAATTAGGACAAAGAGAGTAGATCAGGCTTGGCAAGATATGTGATATGGAGATTGGATACCAAGTCAGTGTTGTGGCAACCACTTATCACAAAGGACAAATAATCTCACTAACAAGTAAACCTCAAAAGGAGTATAATGTGGGAATTTACAAGAGAACTCGACAAGGAGTCTCTGCTTAATTAGTGTCCTATTTATACAAATGTCTCCTGGTCTGTGCTACTACTATCTAAACCTGCCCTATAGTCCATACTTTATCCTTATGTCTGCCTCACTTCTTACTCAAGGCCACCATGTGTACTCCAGGTGTCCTGACGTCATCTTCTAGATCCTTCTACCACCTTCTAGGCCTATGACATCATATCATGTGACCTGTCATGTGACTTCCTTGTCATGTTCCTTCTTCATCATCTTTCCAGGAAAATAAAATAAAGAAAAAGAAAAGTAAAATTAGAAAGAATAAAAGAAAAGAAAATAAAAATTGTTAGTGTTCAATGTCCCATAACAGTCAGCAGCATAAGTGAGTTTAGATGTGAAAATCCACTTAGATCTATCTTTGGTGTTTTCATACTCTAGCTGAATCACCTTGTACAGGAGTTTCCATGCCTATCAGTAATTGATTTTAGAGTCCACTATATGAGAAATTTCATATTTGGATTCCCTGCCAGTTATAACT
>Ga0157364_1008822_pt1 | contig 10448 bp, 10 predicted proteins | sample AttsexASBM2_FD_111476 | JGI IMG/M metagenome (GOLD analysis project Ga0157364, IMG submission 111476) | Fungus gardens microbial communities from leaf cutter ant in Ribeirão Preto, State of São Paulo, Brazil - Atta sexdens ASBM2 | ecosystem: Host-associated > Fungi > Mycelium > Unclassified ... | reverse complement strand
GTTGTCCACACTGTACCATGTTGCTATTTATTCTGTTCTTCCAACATTTTCATCTCTCTTTTTCTCTTTCTCTTTATTTTGACAATGAAAGAACACATAACCACAAAATATAATATTACAAAGCATCAATAAGAATATAAGCAGTATATGTTGGGACAATAACAATGTTGTAATTTAGGCTTAAGTATTAAGGCAAAAGTGTACTTGTGTATTGAGTGATACAAGAAAACTCAATAGAATTTCTACTACAGAGTAGTTTACTTTATATCTCTAAAAGTTGGTCTATGTATATCTAATCTACTCTAAAACTAGAACTAATTCTTTCTAGTAGTTTTAACTAAGTTACATATAATATAACATCATAATCTCTTAGCTAAGTCCAAAGAAAGAAATAAGAAAACTAAACTATAAAAGAAAAAAGAACTTGGAAAAAAATACAACATAATTATTATATGTTAGCCTTATATATAACATATGACCTTTAAAGTAAGTTAGATATAGTCAAGCATAGATGTTGTAGCAACCACTTGCTAGAACAGCACTTGTGATATGCTGACTTCAGCAAAGCTCTCAGTAGGCTATTTAGTAGTGGGAATTACAAGAGAACTTGACAAGGAGCTCTTGCTGCATTGCTCCTCTATTTATATAAATACAATGTGGTCCATGCTACAACAATAATTACCTGCCCTTATGTCCATGCATCGTCCTCATGTCCTATTACTCATCCACATGTGTTTTCCTTAAGACCACCATGCTTCCTACATGTGCCCTGACGTCATACTCTTAATCTCCACTGTATATGTGCACACCATGAGGAACTATAGTCCCTTGATGTCATCCCTAACCCTAACTCTAATCTAGACTCCTCTCAATCCTTCTAGACCATTCTAGACTCTGTTACATGACTTCTAGGTCATGTACTCTTCCTCCGTTGTAGACTAATAATTATCTATCTATCTATGTCCGGCTAACCCTAACTCTAGCCAAAGTCTGTTTACACTTTCGTTCTATAACAATAGACTACTGGTATAATATTATATAAAGTAGATTATTTTGTACTAGGAATTTTATTGAGTTTTCTTGTATTAACCTAATATAAGATTTATTTTTCACTCTTATATCTGAACTTAAGTTATAACAGTTATTCTTCTAGAATATTTTATATTCTTCTCTGTGTTATGTGATGTTGTGACTATGCCATGTGTGACAAAACATGTAAATGTCAAAGCTGTCACATATAACATCATGTTACCACTATTATGATCTTAAGCTAGAGCTCAGGTTGCACTTAGGTAAAGACTTGAGAGGAGATAAGGGATTGATAGAATTGGTAAAGCATAGGGATACAAGATAGTATCTATGCTATATATATGTAATTACATGAGGTAAACAGATTGTAGTTCATAAGGCAATCGAGTTATCATACATGAGGAAAAAGCAAGGTTGGAATACCTACTACATGAGGTGCTGACTAAGACTACTATGGCACAGCCAATCATGTTATCATTACCCTCTGCCCTACTCCATGTTGCATCCTTGAGGTATCAATCATAACAATACCCTGTTTTCAGAATTCATGTCCCTATGAATTTAGATCAACACTTTGAGTTCTTCTACCATATACATTACCACTGTTTTCTTGTTGGGACCAATTATTGCTTGTTCTCGATTACTGATTGCAATAAAGTATGGCTTGTGTGGTGGTCCTCCTTGATACATAGCTATGGGATAGCCATTTCATGATATTTCTATGTTGTGTTTTTCTTTGACCAGTACTGTAACTACTTCTCTCCAGAATTCAGGATTTTGCTCTCCTCTGGATTTAAGTGATTGATAATGTGGGGGTGGTCAAAAGATTCTTGTCTGTGTAGGAGATCAGATAAATTTCATGTACTTGATTAAATTCTCAACTTTATCGTCTATAAAGCTGGACTTTGTCATTGATGTCAACTCATCTATCTTGTATGGCTTGATTAGGATTACTTCTTCGTCTTCCACCCTTCCTTCTTTCTTGTCTTCTTTCTCCTTGTATAAATCTTGTATCTCTTGAACATGTTCATCCACATACTTGTTGCCTCATCTCTTGTATATATCCGATTCATCAGCCAGCATCCTTTGGATTTGAAACACCTGATATTCTATATTGCTTTGAATTAAGTACTATAGGTCTTCCAATACTCCTGCAATGTTGGTGGCATTTATTGTTCAGTTGTTAATGCTAGCTTTGAGGATGTTACTTTCCATCTCCGTGACTGTTGTGTTGGCCTCTCTAGCTATTTTCATCATCTCCCTTACTTGTCCCTGCACATCTATCATCACCTCTAATCCATTCATCATCTTGTGGTATAACTCTGTTCAGTCATCTTGTTCTTTCTTTATTGCTTCATTCATGTTGTTTAACCTCCTGAAGATATAAGGATTTGGGGAAGTAGGTGCAGTTGCATAGTTGGTGGTGATTTGTGAAGATATGTATTTGAAGTTTGAGTGAATAATTTCTTTGAACTGTTGGAATGGGATTTTACCCCCCCTCTTTATAGGTTTCAACTTGAAAACCTTGTCCAATAGTCTTCTATTGCTTCCTTTGTATGAGGCAACCCTGATTCTGCAATCTATTGGTCATGTTCATCCCCATAGCCTTTTCAATGCACAAGGTATTGTGTTCCTTTACCCCATTTCCTATGCTTCCTGACTTCTTCAACTTTGTATTCTTCTTCCTTATTAATGATTGTTGGTAATGGTGCTGGTTCCATATGTTGTCCTTTGAACTGCGACTCATTGCATCTTGTCAGCAGGTCTTTGTTGAACACATTGTGAATTGCCCATTCTTCTGGAAGTTCTAACTGAAACGCTCCTAAGCCAATGTCCCTTGAGATTCTAAAAGGTCTGTATCTCTTTTGGTCCAGCTTCTTTAAGGGTCGGTTCAATTGGATATTCTTGTTCTCTAACCACATATTGTCTCCAACTTTCAATCCTTGAGGATTTCATCTTTTCTTGTCAAACTGCCTTTTCATGTTCTTCTGTACTTCTTCCATTGACTTTGTAGCCTGCTCCTAACTCTTCTGTAGTCCTGCAAGAAACTCTTCCACTCTTGGAAACTCCAATTGTACTACAAGGTTGCCTTTCCATGGATGCCTTCCAAAGTTTAACTCAAATGGTGTCCTTTCTGTTGCCGCATATCTTTTGTCATTGTATTGAAACTCTGTAGCTGCCAACCATTCTGTCCAGTTATTCTGTTGGTAATTGACATAATGTCTCAGAAACATTCCTATCTCTTGGTTAATCCTCTCTATTTGACCATCTGTTTGAGGATGATATGCCATTGATAGTTGTCTCATCATTCCTAACACTTTTGTAAGTTCTTCCATGAATTTTGATGCAAATTGTGGCCCTCAGTTACTAAGAATCTTCCTTGGTACTTCATGTAGCTTCTGAATGTTGTTTCTGTAGATCTTGGCTATTTCTTCTGAAGATATATTCATAGTTGTTGCCTTTAGTCGGATCATTTTCATGAATCGGTCTACAATGACCATGATAGCGTTTATTCTGTTAGACCTTGATAATGGTCCAATAATGTCAATGCTAATTTCTTGTCATGGTCCTTGAGATATTTCCAATGGGTGTAGTTCTCCTGATTTTCTTTGATGCTGGACTTTATTTTGTTGGCATTTGAAACAATGTTGTATATATTTCTTGATGTCTCCTTTTAACTCTGGCCACCAGTAGTTCCTCTTGATTAATTCTAGCATTTGTTATTATCCTAGATGCCCTATATCCACTGAGTCATGATTCTCTTGTAGAATCTTTTCTTTGAGTTTCTTGTTGTTTGGGACATATATTCTCTCTTCTACGTATATAATTCTATCTTCTTCCCATAATAACCTATTATTATTTTCCAATGCTTGGACCACTTTCCATTCCTTGGTGTTGTTCCTTTGGATTTCTTTCATTATTTCCAAGTCATCTACTGTAGTTGTTCTTCTCAATATCATTACTTCTGCTGTTGTTCTTCTTGTCCATAGTTCTTCTTTGAGTAATTGAACATCCTTGTTGTCTTCTTTTGTATTTACTTGGTCCTTTCTTGACAAAATGTCCACTTTCATATTCATCTTCCCTGTTATAAAATGAAAGTGTGAACAGACTTTAAGGTTAGGGTTAGGACAGATAAGATATAGTAGTAGTTACATTATTAGTCTATCATGAGAGAGGGAAGGCATGTGACTGGGAAGTCACATGACATGATGTCATAGGCCTAGAGTAGTCAAGAGTAGTCTAGAGTAGTCTGGAAGGATCTAGAGTTTAAAAGGATCAGGAAAAGTTTAGAGATGGAGTGACATTAAGAGATATAGGTTCCTCATGGTGTACACATGGTGCATGCATGGATGATGGAGATTAAAGAGTATGATGTCAGGGTATATGGACATGGCATGGTGGCCTTGAGGTAAACATATAGTGGATAAGTAATGGACATGAAAACAGGGCATGGACATTAGGGTAGGCATAGAGAAGTCGTAGCATGGACCATGAGGACTTGATATAAATAGTAGGTAGAATACTGTTGTGGTTCCCTATTAAGTTCTCTTGTGAATACACAATTCATATTTCCACTAGATATCCACCTTTTGAGATTTACCACTTGTGCTGCTATTGTATATTGTGTCTAGTGGTTGCTACAATATTCCCTGGGATATGTCATAGGGTGAAGTCATAGTCTTATAACTTCACATACCATCTTGTCAAGATTATAGAAAGTAGACTTAGTTTTTTTTAATTTTCTTTCTTACTTTTATTTTATTTTTGATTTATTTTTGATTTTTCTATTTTTAGAACTCTGGGGTTAGAGTTAGAAGTGATCAGTCACACTGTCACATCAGTCACATCTGATAGTGTGGTCACAACATTGATCATGAGACTTAAAAGAAGAGAATAGAAAGTTCTGGAACAAAATGATGTCATACAACATGGACACCACATGTTGGCCTCATGCTTTACACATGGTCATTTAGGGTAGGATGCACAGTACCTAGCATGGACCATCTGTAGAAGTATATAAGATAGACTATTTTGTAAAGAGCTTTCTATCAAGTTCTCTTGTATTTCTCTAATATAAAAGTTGTTCTTTTATCCAACCCTAAGGATCTAAGATCATAACACATCTAGCTTGTCAACCATTTAACTTGTGAGGTTCTCGAAAGTACTTTAAATTTTTGTAGTCTGTCCAAATTTCAAATAGTTCCATTATATCCAACAGATATTGTCGCCATTTAGCCAAAGCTTCCACTATTACTAGTAGTTTCTTGTTGTAAATTTCATAGTTCCTTTCTGCAGGTTACATCGTTCTTGATAAAAATTTTCCCATCTTGTTCTTGGGATAGTACTCCTCCTATTGTATGTCCTGAGGCATCTGTTTCTACTCTGAATTTTCCTTCTTTCTTTGGGAGAGAGAGTACCAGTTGACTTGTTATTTTCTCCTTGAGTTCCCTGAAGACCTTATCATGTTCTTCATTCCACGTCCATTCCTTCTTGCCTTTGAGTTTGTTCAATGGTTTTGCTATATGACTAAAGTTTTGAATAAATCTCTGATAAAAGTTTGTGAACCCCAGGAAACTTTCTACATCTTTGACCTTTGTAGGTGTCTTCCATTCCTTGACAGCTTTGATCTTGTATTGTTCCATCTTGACTTGTCCTTTTCCAACAATAACTCCAAGTATTGGAATCTCCTCCATATTAAAGTCATATTTTGATCTTTTTAAACACAAATTGTGTTTTTCTGCAACTTTCAAAGATCAGATTGTTCTTTCCTCTAATTCCTTCATTGTTTTTGCTGGTATAATGAAGTCATCTATGTAATTTGCCAATATTCCTTTGTATAGTAATTTCTGAAAGATGCTGTTCATCATTCTCTGAAATATTCCAGATGAGTTACACAACCCAAAGTATATCACTTGTAGTTCAAATAACCCCTTGTTTGTTAGAAATGCTGCTTTCCATTCATTTCCTTCCTTGATTCGAATGTTGTTGTACTCCCAAATAAGATTGAGCTTATTAAAGTATTTTGCTTTCTTCAATTTCTCGATTACTTCTCCTATCAAGGGTAATGGTGTCTTGTCCTTTATCGTGATCTGGTTTAATTTCCTGTAGTCTTGAACTAGCTGTAATGACCTATCTTTCTTTGGAATGTAGAAACATGATGCTACATATCATGATTTCAATTCCACTATTAGTCCAGCCTTGAGTTGTTTGTCTAACTATTAGTTCAGAGCTTCTTCTTCTTTTAGTGTCATTGTATAGGCCTTAGCATTTAGTTTCTTTTGTGCCTCTTCCATTAGGTTGATTTCATAGTCCCATTCATGTCTTTCCAGTAGTTTCTCGAATTTCTTTTCATTGAACAAATGTGTGAAGGGTCAAATATACTCTGGTAGGTCTTCTGGATTTGTTTTATCTGGTTCTTTTCCAATTTCTCCATTGTCCCGTTCTGTGGTTTCCATTGCCTATATCCTCCTAGTTTTGAATTAGATGTCTTGATGTTTCATTTTGCAACTTCCTGGATATCTCATGAATTTTATGGTTCTGTTCTTCCAATTAACCTCTAGGTTATGTTTGACTAGCCAGTCATGTCCTAAGAACATATCCATTCCATTTAGATCTGTTACAGCTACTTTTAACTATTCTTTGTGGCCATTGATTTCGATTTCTAAAGGTGCTACCTTAGTCACCTCTCCATTCTTTGTTCTATCTGCATTAAAAACTTCAAATGAGAAGTTAATTGGTTTCATTTGTATCCTCTTTTCCTTGACCAATTGTTTGTCTATCCCTGTGTGTGTACATCTAGAGTCTACCAGTGCCTTTACTTTCAAATTCTTGCTGTTTCTTGTCTTTATGTTTATGTACACATTCAATTCCCTCTTTCCTTCACTATTTCAGCAATTTGGAATGATATATTCATTTTGGGAATTTACATGGGAGATCTCTTGTACCATGCCTACTCGAGATTGTTGCCAAAACCCTCCTCTTTCTTCTTGTCATCTTCATTGTCTAATTCCTCCTGAATCTTTTATTTCTTTATTGACTGTGCTCCTTTACAGTCCTTGGCTATGTGCCCCTTCTTGTCATATTTGAAACAAGTTTACATTTCTTGTTCTCTTTTCTTTGACCAGCACTCCTTTGCCATATATTCATATTTATTACAATTGAAGCACTTTGGCTTCCTGTCCTTGAACTTGTTGTTGGACTTTCCGATGTTCATGGGCTGTCCTCACCCTCCATATGTTATCCCTGTGCTTGTCTTGTAATCTTGTCATTCTTCTATGGATTCATATCCTTGTTCCACTAATGTTATCACTACCTTCCACTCTTTGAGTGTCTCTGGTACTACTATGGGTAGATAACCCAATATCATCTTGATTATATCCTGTTACACATTCTTCTTCAGCAGAAATATGACATGTAACCCATCCATATCAGCCTTCATAGCCAGTATGTTGAATTCAATCATGAAATCTACAGTGTTCCATTTTCCTTGTTTAAAGGACTCTATTCTCTATTTGGCATCTGCTGCCTTTATCTTGTCGCCAAATATTGTCTTGATTTCTTTCATGAAATCATCCTAGTTCTGAATTTCTAGTTCTTCATCTAGCTCATCAAGCTTCTTCTGTGTATATATTCCCACTACACCTTCTCTAAGGCAAGCTAGGATTGCTATGATCCTGTCATTGGTCTCCATGACCCTGTTGCTCTTGAGAAACAATTGCATTCCTCTCTACCAGTCTTTGAATTTTGTTTGGTTACTGTCAAACTATCCTAGGTCTGGTATCATGTTCTTTAGCATTCCTACCTGTATGTTCTTGCTGACTGCTGCTGGTGCTAGTGCTACTGACATCTCTGTGTCTGTTTGTTCATAATTGCTTGAGGCTTCTTCTGTGATCTACAAAGATCCTAGTTGTTCTGACAATACCTCAATATCATTCATTCTTCTGGAACTCATCTTGGTTCCTCTTTGTAGTTAACACTACATGTGTGTTGTTCCTGACAGTTATCTCTGTCTAGTTTCATCCATGGATACTATCTACTACATGTCAAAGTTGAAAGCAGTAGACTTTATTTATTCTCCTTTTCTTTTCTATTTTCATTTTCCTTTTGATTTATGTTTTATTTTTCTATTTTTAGAACTTAGGGTTAGGGTTAGAGTGACAGTCACATCATATGACATGGTCACAGTAACAATCACAAAGTCACATGACTCATGGAAAGATATAGAAGGTTCTGAAAAGATGATGTTATACAATGTATAAAACATATGTTGACCTTAAGGCAAAACATATGGCTGTTTAGAGTAGGCTAGAAGTAGTTAGCATGGACTAGGAGATTTTGGTATATAAGGTAGACAATCCTGTACAGAGCTCTCTATTGAGTTCTCTTGTGTTAACCCTAATACAAAGTCCTTTTTCTTAATCAACTCTAAGACCCTGAGTTTGTAACACTACACCTTTCTTGCAAGGTGAGCTTATCAATGCTTTACCAAATGTTACAATCTTAAGCTGGAGCTCAGGTTGCACTTAGGCAAAGACTTGAGAGAAGATAAGAGATTAGTAGAATTGGTAAAGTGTAGGGATACAAGATAGTTCTATGCTATATATATGTAATTACATGAGGTAAACAGACTGTAGTTCATAAGGCAATCGAGTTATCATACATGAGGAAAAAACAAGGTTGGAACACCTACTACATGAGATGCTGACTGAGACTACTATGGCATAGCCAATCATGTTATTATTACTTTCTGCTCTACTCCATGTTGCATTCTCAAGGTATCGATCATAACAACCATCTCTTAATTAAGAAAATAGAAACAAAAAAAAAAGAAACTATACTCCAATCTAACAGAACAACACTAGTATCAAAAGGTTTACAGTAATGTCATATATAACCCCACCTGTCTGGAAATTACATCCCCGCAGTAATATCATCTCTAAATTATACAAGCTCACCTTTCATGGCGGCCACCTTTCTCGCAACATGTCTTATGGTGGTGCTGCAACCCTCCAGGTATTCTATCTTCCATGGTGAGGATACTCCTATTCAACTTGGTCTTCTATGATGGAGTTATTCCTGTTAGTATCTCAACACTAAAACCTCTGCTCAGTGTAATAGGAGTTTTACCACTGAAACCCCAAGCATCTCCTATACTATCAGTTTGTATATAAGACTAGTAATTATACTGTAATTTGCTAGTCTGATAATTGACGAAGATAACTCTTATTGAACTCAATTTTCAGTGTTCAATAGCAACACACCAATCAGCACTCATTTCCATCTTGGACTTCTTCCTATCATCTGAAGTTGTGACTATGTAGCAGACAGATGGTGCAGCACATAAGCTGAAGCCAAGGTCGTTCCACAAGTTCACTTATCTCCGAGTCCATTCTGCGGACTTTCACTCCAGTGTGAACCACATCTGACAAGTAACAACAAATGGAATAGAATAGTACTCAACAGAATTTGTAAGGGGACTGGTGTTATGAACTAAAGTCCTTAGGGTTGAACAATAGAACAACTCTTATATTGAGTAACACAAGAGAACTCGATAGAGATTTCTTTACAAACTAATCTACCTTATATACTACTAACCATGGTCTGTGCTCACTACTGTGCACCCTACCCTAAATGACCATGTGTAGAACATGAGGTCAACATGTGTTATCCATGTTGTATGACATCATCTATTCTAGAACCTTCTACTCTATTCTCCCAAGTCTCGTGATCAATGTTGTGATCACACCATCAGATTGTGACTGATGTGACTGATCACTTCTAAACCTAACCCTAGTTGTTCTAAAAATAGAAAATAGAAAAATAAAAATAAAAAGAAAAGAGAAATTAAACCGAAAAATGAAGTCTACTTTCAATGATTTTGATAACTGGCTCTTCTGAAACTTTTCTCTTCCACATTTTTTGGCTGATCTATGTTCTATGATTTTTTTCCATATCCACACTCATTCACTCATCTAATTTTCTATGTTCCAGATCTCTTCAAGCTACATACCAATACTTCCAACTGTTCAGATATATTATTAAACTTTTCTTTACATACTTTCTTGATCTTCCACAATATTCTGTAGTCTTCTAAAGTCTTCTAGTGTTATCTGCATATCTGCGTATTTACTTTCCTGTACTCTAGAAGTACTTGCTAAGCACTCTGGCTCTCTTTTATTTTAGTTTCTCTATTCTAAACTGTTCCTGATTACTTAAGTATTATTATTCCCTGCTTATGTAATCGGAATTCTAACACATTAGAATGGATATGTTATTATATAAAGTAGTTGTTACCTTCAAAAATCTCTATTCTGTTCTTTTAGAATTTTCTAGAGGTAAGTATATAGTTCAGTAATTTCTTGGACAATAGACTTAGGATTTTCTGGAGATTTGAAGTGCTTGCTCTTCTGCCCAGTTGC
>Ga0157364_1008820_pt1 | contig 10449 bp, 9 predicted proteins | sample AttsexASBM2_FD_111476 | JGI IMG/M metagenome (GOLD analysis project Ga0157364, IMG submission 111476) | Fungus gardens microbial communities from leaf cutter ant in Ribeirão Preto, State of São Paulo, Brazil - Atta sexdens ASBM2 | ecosystem: Host-associated > Fungi > Mycelium > Unclassified ... | reverse complement strand
TAATCTAATTCCTTGTTTCTTGTATGTAAAAAATTACCGAACAGAAATTCAAAAAACATAATAAACTTTGGAAAATAAAAGAAACCTTTTCTTAAAATTTAAATTTCGTTAATTTTTAACTTAATGAATATAATTGTTTAAATTTTGAGGTGCTACGAACTTTTGTTCTAAGTCAATATTTTCGTAAAATGAATTTCAAGTTAAATGTTGTTGTATGAATAACAAACCTGATAAGATAAATTACTAAGATAAGATAAATAAGATAAAAATTGATATAATTGATTAAATTGATTAATTTTTAATCGATTAGTTTTAAGTCTTTATAAGCATCTCAAAAATTATTGTTCGAAACAACAAATGCCAAATACTACCCTCGGCTTGTATTATTTTGAGTATTCTTGTTTAGTTATTTTTGTTAAAAAAGACAGAGAATTTAAAATTTTCTAACTTGATGGATGTGAAATGTCTAATGTGTCTGCGTTCCAGAAATTGCCCATGCTTCCAAATCAGGATCAAATAAGTTTTATTGGTGGCATTCGACTGAGGGGGTGAACTCCCTTCCGGCGCCAATAACCATTTTCCAAGAGGAGATATACTCTCTATCTGAAAAAAACACGCCATAACATTTATCTAAGCTTTTCCTAATATAATGAAGAGATAGTGTGAATAGATAATAATTGCTAATAAATGTTTTATCGACATTTCACATTAGTGGCAAACAAACGAAGCATTGTTAGTCCTTTTTGTACGATTCTATACCGAGGTAGATTACTACGATCATTTTGATGTCATTTTAATATCATCACGATTTATGTTTTGCTTAAGTAGTTACAATTAAATCTATATAAATCTATATAAATTTCCATAAAATGCTTCAAATAATAGAAATTATCATTATTATCAGTATTATTATGTATCAGTATTATTATGTATTTCATTCTCGTAATATTGACATAAGAAATTAATTTGATTCGTAAAGGATAAAAGATTGCATAGCAATATAAGATGGTAACATTTTACCTGTTTATCGGTGAAACCTCTTCCAAGGAGGTTCACATCCAAGGAAGCTGTCCTCGCGAATTGCGTGTTAGGTAATTCTGTAGCAGAGACGGACCCTCTATTTTCTTGTTTTTCTTCTTTTGTAAACACCTGTTCTTTCCGTGATGCGGAAGACTTTCTGTAGGTGGTGAGAAAACCCGAAGATAGTAATAGTGTGCAGAAAATCGCAGCTGTCATACTGGTGAGCAGGACGAACGCGAGCCGCGATAACTTGCGCATAATGCTCGCCGCCGTTCATTCTATCCTGAGTGTGCGTTAAGCAACTACTGACCGAGACAAATTGAATTCTTAGGTCTTATTTGCGCGACCGATGATGTCCTTTTTTGCGGTATTTTTGCGAAGATATGGTGCGAAACTGAATAGGACGAAGACACTTGGTGATCTGTTGCATATATGATGATAACTTTACTTAACTACCTAGTCCCTGTATTCTATTGCAATAACTCATTATGCAGTCGTTATGTGTTTATAACAGTTGCGCAGCTGTTTTACTTTTAGATAAAATGCAACTATGTCACACGCATATAACGATTGCATAATGAGTTATAGAATTCCACTACTAATGAAAATAGAAATTGGTGCGTAAGTCGAATGAGGTAAATGTACTAGTTATAGCAAACAATTAATAGACATAACTCATTTAGTGGACAAAATGACAAAAATTTTAAATATTAAGCTTTTAATGATATGTAAGTACGCCTCTAAATAAATTTGTTGTTTATAAAAATTTGATAAGATAAATTTATTTAGAGCCGTATATATTAGTAAAAAATATTTAAAATTTTTGTTATTTTGAATAATAATTGGGTCATATATCCATTAACTGATATATTATCTTAAGAGGAGAGTAACAGAAGTGTAAACACCTACATTTCTCAAGCAGAACAACAAATTATTATGATATCAAAATGATGTCAAAATAATCATTAAAAGTCATTTTTCAATCATTTCCGATTCATTTTAACTGGTTGTTCCACTTGAGTTACGTTTCGTTGTCTCAATTTTCGCCTCCTAGAAACTTCGTTTACGCTTCAGTTACTCTCTCCCTTCATATTTATATAATTTTTACACTCCAATTTTCTCTTTCTTATTTTCGCCAGAGTGAATTTTTAAGTATCATAAACAGTTAGTACATTCAGAAAATAGGGAAGAAATATGAAACTGATTATTTCTATTTTTATTGAGAAAAAGAAATTAAAGAAGAAATTAATATGATCGTTTTTTTAGATCAAGTTAGATACTATTAATATTCATGTTTTTTGCAACAGAAAGAAATGATTTCTCTTTTCTTAACTTTTTCTTTAATATTTTAATAATAATTTATCGCTATCTTTCATAAAACGCGAAGTTACAATTTATAAATTTAATTAAGGGTTCTTTAGAAAATCACATATCTGTGTGACATTTACAAAGTTTTATCCCAACGTGGCCAGCATAGAAATTAACTCCTTCAGCGTCTCATTAACTTTTCACAATGAATCGCATGTAAACACCACCATTAAATTCATTTAACGACAAATAATGAAATAACAGCTGCGCGAAACAGTGTGCAGTGAAATAAAACACTTATTAATTACGAAAACCGATCCATGCCACAATAGTCACAATCTTCAATCAATCTGGGACACGATAGAGGACAAACCACTTTATGCTGTATCGGCGAGGAGCGAAATGACGCGAAGCGCGCGAATGATAGAAAGCATAAGGAAAGTCGCGGGTGCACGACTCCCGGTGCAACAAGGATACATGCTGGCGCACGACTGACCGTTGATCCCGATTGTCTTGGTTAACCAAGCATAACCACCGTCCTCCAACATCTCTCAAACGTCATTCACCGTCACCCTGGCTTACCGGTGGTTACCGTAGTATCAGCTAGCAGAAACAAGTAAACTCAAGTCTGTGTGCGCCGCTTATCAGTCAGATAAAACAATCGAGCTGATCGAATGTGTGTTTCGTGACAACCTGGAAGCTGTTTGACAATCAGAAAGCTGGATTAAAGTATAAAAAAAGAACGGATTTTGGATCCGAGCTTAAATCCGATTAAATAATTTTGTATAAAAATTCTTATTTCTAATAGATGTATTATTTAATCACTCTGGGAATAAATATGTTAAGTTGGCAAATTATCTTCTTTCCCTTTTTGCTTGAATTTTGGGTAATTTTTCAAATTTAATTGCTTTCTTCTCTTTTTTAGATTCTATTTTTGGTTTTCTAAACATACTGTTAATTGTTTTCATCGATCACCAAGTTTTATTATATATATAGGAATGCAGAAATAGAAGAAAAAATTATTGGAATTGATATCTTTAATTATTCAACTTTCTTGATCCAGGAGCCCACACATCTGAGAATTAATTATTTTTCGTTCGTAATATCTTTGTTCACTCAATTGAATCTGTATTACTATATCATAATATTACGATTTATGTATTCATTTCATCGCGCGGCATTGAGTGTTTATGATTATATTACTGTGATTATAAAACTGTATATCAATTGAACAACATGTAGTGTACGATTAATTTCAACTTGCATTATTAATATTATTAATTATATGTTGATTTTATGGAAGCGGTACAGATGATATTTCCATTGTTTTGATATTTATAAAATTTAAATTTAATTATTTTATTTTATTAATTAAATTTATTAATTTATCAGTATTTATATACTTTTATTTTATATATATCATTTTTTAAAATCTTGATCTTATTTTTGTTGTTGAACTTTATTAATCAATATATCAATTGCTTTCTAATATAATTCTTTATGGAGTAAATATATAATTTAAATATTTAACTGATCATACACTTTTATGATATTATATTCTTATAATTAATTTTGCATTTTTTTTTGTTTGTATTTTTGCTAATTAAAGAGGTATTAATTTTAATGAATATTAGATTACAAAAATACAAAAAATTGTATAAATTTAAGACAACATTTTAAATCTATAAAAACTTTTGCATTGTTATTATTTTACAAGTAAAATTATAAAATGTGAATATTATACTTACATTATATTTTATACTTTTTGCAGATGAAAATAATAATAATAATAATTTAGGTTAATATTTCAATTGTACATACAATAAATTCGTCAAGCATATTGATTCGCTACAAAATAATTGTTTATCTAGCCTAGCAACAATTCCAAATAATACGACAGATCTCTGACCGGTAATACAGAATTCTGTAATCTAACATGGTAGATCATCGAAGATCATCAGAAATCGGAGTAGCCCACGCTGGAATTCACATTTGTAAACAGCGTAATTATGTTTTCCAAATATTTTTGGCTATCGCTGCTATTGGCGATCGTGTATTTCTTATATTCGCGCGGCTTTTATGAGAAGATTAAGTTTCAATTAATGGAAGGAACATTAAATTTAGCTGATACGATATATTTTGTATTAAATGAAAACTCTGGCGGGTCAAAGATGTTCACTATAAGCGAATTAGAACGATATACAAATCTGGAGAATGGTTTATATCTTTCGATCTTAGGTCAAGTCTTCGATGTAACGAAAGGAGAAAAACATTACGGATCTGGAGGAAGTTATCATGCTTTCACTGGTAATTAGGTTCCTTATGTCAAATTCAAATGTCTACTATATACATATATGTATATAATAAAATTAATTTTATTTATTTGTAGGTCGTGATGCTTCCTTGGCATTTATCACTGGAGAATTTGATGATCAAGGTTTAACGGACGACATATCTAGTTTATCGATGCAACAAGTGAAAGCATTGAACGATTGGGTACAATTTTATAAAACAAACTATATTTACAAAGGTACAATTATTTAAACTGCTATGGGATATAGGAGCAGTTGATCCATCTCAGAATAATTTCTTTATCCTAAATAATTTCTTTTGTAAAAACCAAAATATTAATATTAATTTTATAATATTTTATCAATCTGCTCGCAGCAAGGAAAGAAAGGTATATTTTAATCTCTTTTTACTGCAAAAAATGTTTTATGTTCTGTAGACATTGCATGAGGTGGATCAACTCGCATGTGATACTTTCTAAAGTATTTTGTATTTTCTTTAGGAAAATTATATGGTAGATACTATAATCAAGATGGTAGCCCAACTATAGAATTTTATAAAATACAAGAAAAGTTATTACTTCTTCAAAAGAAGAAAGCATTAGAAGAGGCACAAAACAGAATGTTCCCACCTTGTAACGTAGAATGGAATCTAGATATTGGTACTGTATTCTGGTGTACTGAAAGAAGGTAAGAAATTATTTAATAGTTATTGTCTTCATATTAAAGAAAAATTAAAAAACATGATAAATAAATCTTTTAATATGTAATTATATGATTCATTTTTTGTTTAACAGCGGTGGAATTGATAGAGATTGGGTGGGAGTACCAAGAATGTTTTTCGAGACCGCACAAGGTTCATCCAGATGCACTTGTGTTAAATTAGATAGCAAGGAATATGAAGAAAATAAAGCTAGATTTAAAGAATACGATGGCTGTGATAAGTATGCGGCGAAGTGCACTTTGAGAATGAATAAGACATGAAGTGAAGTATTATATAGTGTTTTTATCTATCGAATTTAAGATATATTAAATTTTATATTTATATAATATTAATGCGAAAATACAGATTTAATATATTAACTAGATTTAATATATTAATTTTATATAATTTTTCATATTTTTTGTATAATTCTATATTCAATACGATTAGCGCCTTTTATAAGAATATAAATAAATACAAGATTTTATATAACATTTAGTAATACTCTAGATAAGAAATACACAATCGTCAATATACTGATCTTAAAATAAATGCAATTTCAAAGTCTCATTATATATACGATAATTATGTGATATATATAATAAAACATGACATTAAAAAAATTGAATTTTGTCTCTAAAACAATGAGGTTTTGTACTTAAATTTTTAAATGATCAGTCTTTGTTTCTATTTTTAATATTGAAACTGGCGATTAAAAAAATTGTTTATATTATACTTCACAGAAGTTATTTATATTACAAAATACATAGAATTTAATATATTTATGAAAAAATGTATATTTTCATTATTATTTAATAATACATGTATGTATATAAGTTTTGAATTGAATCTAAACTAAAATGCAACATATGATACGAACAATGTCGAAGATTTTGATCTCCTCATTAGCTTGAATTACGATTTCAGAAACAAGAAGACATATTAATTTAGATGTCAAAATGAATTATTTTTTTTATCATAATTCAATGTAGGCGCAATGAGGAAGTAGCCTTAAAGAAATAAAAAATAAATTATTATTTCTTATATGATGTATATTGCTGTTAATATAAGCGAGATAAATCTCAAATATGCAAATAGAAATATAATTATCACACATTATGGTCCTTACATCCTTATAGTTCGAAACATGTAAATCTACAATGCGAGAATCGAATAAATGCCTGCACAGAAAATTCTATATAATATAACATTCTTAGTAGATGGAAATGTAAATTTCTCCATCTAAATATTATCCCTTAAATGTGATTATAAAATAAGTCTGATACATTTTTTAAATGAAATCCTGAAGTATACATAACATGTTATTCTTCAGATAACTTCTTAAAAAAAATGGCATTTAAATATGTCATCGAAGAATCTGGTATCATTTGAGTTCGCTGTCAATTTTCATTGGTGAATTCTCTCTGATGGTATTTAATTTATCTATAAGAGCCTGCATCGAATCACATCTCTTGTACCTGACTTTAGATCCAAAAACTCTTTGTATCTTTGCACGTCTCTTCTTCAACTTGGAAGCTGTAGGAGCAAACATCAACATTCTCTTAAATCTCTTCGCACTCATACGTATTGTAGTATCGTCGTCCGAATTCTGGGTTTCTTCAAATATTGTTTCAAGATTATTTGATTTCTTATTTATTTTTTTGTCTAAATAATATTCCTTGACAATTTCTTCTTCTGTCTCCTCCACCTCATAGATCCTTCTTTTTTTTGGTCTCAAGCTGCATCTGATTTATATACAAAGTATTAGACATATGAAAATATATCTAGTCTAATATAAAATTATCTTCAAAGAAGTGCTAAGCAATTTACAAATTATATGTCTCTCTATGCCTTGATACATTATTAAATATTTTGTTTCATGAACGTTGTAATTTATTTCATCGAGATGAGAACCTGAAGGTCGATTATTTATTTTGAAACAAGGTGAAAATTACAAAGATGAGTAAATTTATTAAATGATTAATTAATGAAATTGTAAATATTATAGTAAGTTCATTTACTTTTACATCGTTTCAAGATACGTAATCGATCCTCAGATACATGGCAAAGTATCAGTCATTCTGATGAAGTGAACTGTAATGTTTACAAAACATTGGCATTTAATGATGTATCACAGAAATAATTTTTTTAAAGAAAATATCCATGGAAGCTTCAAATATTACCTTCGTTTAACCATTTCTATAGAATCGTTTTCTATAGAAGAAGGCTTAGACAACCTTTTCCTAAGAATTCTCTTGGTTTCTGTAGGTGGAGGATTAATATTTATAGTAAGCATCTCTAAATCAGCTGTTATCACAGGTACATTAGTATTGTCTAAATGATCTTTGGAGATTCTGAAAAATTGAGCTGCTCTTAATTCTTCTTAGCAAAATAATTTTTATTCTTTTCAAGATTTAATATATTTCAATATTTGCAAGTAGATTAAAACGGTGATAATTGTTATAAACCAAATAATTATTATAACCTAAGAAAACCAAAAGAGAAGAACAGAAACGTAAAAATATTTATACGGGATCTTTTAGTGGTGGAGTTTTCTTTGAAACTTACGGATTTTCTGTTTGTTTCTCATCCATTGCTCCAGAAAGTTTGTAAAATTCTTATCAAAGAATGTCAAATTTCTCGATGTCTTTGTGTGAACTTCCTTCACTTATCGGAAATACATACGTCTTCCATTTTCGAGTGGAGTATACAATAAAAAGTATCAAAGACGAGATTAACGTCCGTAAAACTTGTAGAAAATAGAGGTAGAACGTATTCTTTCACATGAGAAAGTACTCTTTCATACGAAATGCATATAGACTGCTAAAAGAAGAACATTGTCTTGAAGCGATTAAATGACACTTATTTTATTGTTGTAAACTTACTTCACTTGAGAAAGGAAGAAATGCTAAGTTCTTTTCGAGCTGAAAATTGATCTCTTGTAATTCTTATCTTTTTCAGTTTTTCTTTTTCCCTCTCACGCTTGTAGATGTAATTCTATCACTTTCGAGTGCAGAAAGTGTAGTTGCCAAGAACAGATCATGGTCTGTTCGACTTGCTTACACTTTTTACACTTTTTATACTTAAAATGAGATAGATATATATTTGGCGCTGAAAAGAGAGAAAGCGAAGATGCTAAGTGTAAAGAGTGTAAGCAAATTGAACAAACTTATTGATATGAATCATGGTAGAAAGAGACAAGGTGAGCCATTACTCATAATGCTGGCAGAGGGAGCGGGGGGGGAACATGACTTGTCAATCAATCACAGGTCTATTTTAAACGCGCAGATTTCAAGATGATTACTAATAAAAATACAGATTGAAAATTAAAATAACAATGATTTATTAATAAAAACTGTTAAAAATGTAAAATATAAAAATTAAAAATGTAAAATATTACAAACTTTAACATTATTATTAAACAGAAATGAGATTGCACATTTTTTTGTTTTTGATACGAATGTGTCAAAAAATTGCAAAGAGCAACGAACACAATCATTATTGGATTCTCATAAAATGGGTGCCTCATGATTGGCTGTTCATTCCCCACTTTTAAGCTACTGCGCATTCATAGGAATGGCTCATCTGAGGCCTGTTCTTTTTATCTGAACTTTTTGCATGGTTCATCTTTTCTCTTTTTCTTTTCAACGTGGAGAGAAAAGGAAGAAAGATGAATCGTGCAAGAAGTTTAGATAAAAAATTAAAAAGAACAGAATCTCTTGTTTTTTAACATCTTGAACCACATCAATCACATGGTGGTTGTTATCAGTTCTTCTTTGACTACATCTTTCTCCGTATCGATAATGAGATTCCATCAGCGGCCTACCTTGCCGATCGTATCGTAGTAGAATTGTAGGTTATGTCAGAACACAGACGGAGAGCTGGTCGCGCGATTTGTTTGTCGCGCAGCCCCGAAAAAGTATGGCGATGTGGGAGAGCGACAAGTTTCAAGAGGATGAGAATGCGGACGGTATCGAGAGCAATTTCGATAATATCTTAGTAACACATGATCTGCAGGATTGCCTGGACGATACCTTGGACCTGTCCAGTTTCGAAAAGGTCTACGAGCAAAGCGCAGTATTCGATTATGAAAGGTACTCTGATGACGATGCTGCTATCAATGAGGAGCTACCTGTCGATGACAACACAGCCGAGTGAGTCCCGATTGATTTTGAACAAATTTCTAGGCTATTACCATCTTTTGCGCTCTCTTATCTCACGATTCTCACATTCGTTCCTTATATCGCTGGGATCGATTTTGCAATCGGATCTACAAGTTTATTCGTATCATCGATATTTCATTTCCACCCTTGACGGTATTCTTTGTCCCCTCCTTATAAGGCTATACGAGTTTTGAAACGATAATTTTAATTCATAAATCGCTCGAGGGGAGAATCTGCGTTGGGACAGCACATAGATATACCGAGATGGTTATATTGCCGATGTATTTTATCGTCAATGTGTGTTTCCGAATGTTTTAAATTTTGGCTACTGTATAATAATTTCAAAATAAAGCATATTACATATATATTGTTACAAATTTGATAACAATAATATAAAATGCAATATATTTTATTTTATTTGTTGACAATTTGTAGTCTTAGAACAGGCAATAAACTACGAGTAATTATTTTTTATTATTTTTTTTATTTTATGATTATTGTACTTTTATTATAAAAATTATTTGTAGGAATATTATTTATATATATATTATAATATTATTTACAATTTGACACAATTGCATTTTCTTGTTGCATTGAAATCATATGCTATATTTGTTACAAATTTAATTTTGATATCTATGTATAGCAAACATACTCATACTATTCTATTACATATACTTAACCTACTAGCAAAATATATAGTAAAAAATTGGCACATGCAGATATTTGTCATTTTGTATATCAATGAGATTGTAAAGTCAGAAAATAATAATGTCAATATAATTATTCTCATTTGAATTTTTATATTTAGCACGAGAAATATTATTTAAATAATGTTAAAATCTGATAAAAATCTGATAAAAATCTGATAAACATAAAAAATGTTGTGTTACACAAAAGTTAGATCATTTATCTTTAACTAATTTATCTTTATTTTATGGTTGTAACTTAGGATTTGAGTTTTTAT
>Ga0157364_1008819_pt1 | contig 10450 bp, 5 predicted proteins | sample AttsexASBM2_FD_111476 | JGI IMG/M metagenome (GOLD analysis project Ga0157364, IMG submission 111476) | Fungus gardens microbial communities from leaf cutter ant in Ribeirão Preto, State of São Paulo, Brazil - Atta sexdens ASBM2 | ecosystem: Host-associated > Fungi > Mycelium > Unclassified ... | reverse complement strand
CGTTTAAAGCTTATTTAGAACTGCAAGAAAATTTGATAATTACGCTACATACGATTAAAAGTCAAATAATTTATTTTGTTTTTGCAATTGATTTGAAGGCGTATTTATGATAAAATTTTTAGTTGATATTGATTAATATTGGCTTTTTAAATTAATTTTTTTATTAATAGATAGACTTTTTATTAATTATTGTACGTATTTATTAATATTGTATCCAAATATACTGAAGATTAACAATTGTAAATAAAGTAATATTTTAAGTAAGGTCGAAACGTATGTAATTTTTTAGTGAACATTATACTTCTACTTTAACATTTAATTTTAACACTCATTTCTTGCTCGTCATGGGCTATTTTCCAATTCTCTTATCTTGCAATTTTACAAGCGATCGTCTAACTTTCCTAATTTGTACAGCTAAAACTTAAATGTAACTAATCTACTCAGATCATAAATTCATCCTGAATTTAATTTTAAAATGAACATTCTGAATGAACGCAGCACTCGTTTCTAAAAAAATTAAGAAAAGCACATGAAGCATATGAAATGTCTCGCTTTTCTTTTATCTTTTTAAAAATTGATTGTCATATAAAAAGAATATCAATCTATGCGTAACAAAATTGTCAACTAAAATTTAAAATTTTATATTCTCAACAAATTTTATACAGATCAACTGACGCAACGATTAGCAAAAATATCAAGGATTTTTGCCGCTTTCAAGTTTGTTTGTTTTTTTCGGAGGAAAGACTGACTGGCTTGTGATAAGGAAACTTATCCTGCAAAGGTGAAAACTATCTTGCGTCAATATTGACGATATGCTGGAACGTTCGGTTTGTCAGCGGATAACCAAGAATTGCTTTTTCAACTGATTCGCCTCTCCTTTAAAAACCGCATAGTGTCGAAAAAAAATATACTTATCGTACCATTATAATACACTCTTATGTGTAAACAAATGCGTTTCAATACGATTTTTATGTTACTTTCACATTGGATTAATTAATACTTGGACTAATTAAGGGTGAATTATAAATTTGCTCATTTAATCACCTCCTTTAAGATAAACAAGTAAATACCGCAAAATTAAATAGCCGATTTCTCGGTAATCATATCGAGGTTATGCGAGGCATGATAACGTATCACACACAGATAACTCTTAACCGCGACCAGTATTTATTTCAGAAAGTGCGGCGGTTTCTCCATCTCTTTTCTTCCTCTCGATCTTCGGGGTGGCTTTCGACAAGTGGGAGTCTTTAATTAGTAAATTACTTAACTAGTATCTTATCATACCGAGAGAAGATCAGATGACTTACACGAGCCTACGTGTAACTTTCTATACCGCTACGCCAGCGGTAGGTTAGTGTGAGACTTTGACTTTAAATCAGTCGCCAAGAAAGAGGACGCGAAGAAGAAGAAGAAGAAGAAGAAGAAGAAGAAGAAGAAGAAGAGAGGAGGAGGAGGAAGAGAAGGAGATAGTATGAAGGAAAAGAAATTGAACGATACATGCAACTGAGCACTTACCTCAACATTCTCAGCGGATTTGTGAGAGAAGCATCATTCTGATAAAAATGCGCGATTGCTCGTGCGGCAGCCCGCAGATACACGATGGCAGATGCTTGAGCATATATTTTGCATTATCGAATCTTCCGCGCTGGCTGTAACGACCGACATTAATTCAAATTTTTTACAGAGCGCTAAATGTTTCTTTGAAAAATACATCGTGTTATATTCATCTCGTTTCACGCTTCAAACGCGCGATTTCCGCGTGTGTCACGATGTAGGCGAAGAAAGTGGTCTCAACGTTAAAGATACGAAGTAAGTAGAAAGTGATTCGTTGCCGAACAAGTTTTGCAACTGATATTACCGATAAGAGGTTAATCGAGTTAATGTTCAATCTTGGCGAAATTAATGGCATCCAGATTGATAAACGTCAGGTGGAAATAAGCGGAATGTGTTCCACGTATAAATGAGACATACACTGATTGCTTTGTTCAATATTTTATAGGAACCGCCTCCTAGCGATAAAATATATACTTCTTATGAGTCAATATTTGCTAAATCGTTTCAAATATATCACTCCTATTTGTGTTTTATTGAAGAGCGTATAATTTCAAATAAAGTTGAATTGAGTATATATATATATATATATTTTTTTTTTAATACTATATTTTCTATTCTGTTCGATAATTTTCTATTATGTTCGATAATTTTTATTAATAAATTATATTTTGCGATAGAGGGTTGGTAATAAGATTTTTAGAACATTTCCAATTATACAATTTTGATTATAAGAGCGTATAAATTTATTCAAAATAATTTGTCTAAGATAATAAGCTTTGATCATAAATATAAAGTATTCCTACAAATTAACGTTCTATATCTAACGAAAAATAAAGCAGGTTTTATTAAACACTATTTACTTTTACAATAAAATATTTATAGTCACTGTAGCTTTGGCCAAAAGTATAAAGCATTCAATATATTGTATTTTCTCGGAAAAGAAAGCAATAAGAGTCAAAGGAACAAATAAAATAAAATTGTAATAAAAATGAATGAATATGATTTTTCAGTAAAACTGTATTTAATATTAAAATTTATTTTTCGGAAATAAATTTAAATACGAAGCGTTCACATTAATTTATATTTTATACAATACTTATGGCTAAAAGTATTATCTTGGGCAACTCTTTCGAATAAATATGCGCTTTTATCTTCTATTTTTTTTTATGTTTATGTCACTATTTGCATATCGCATGTATTCATTAATCATATTTGTTATTAAATTTGTAACACAACAAAATATATTTCTTTTAAAATACATATTTTTGATTAAACATTCTGCTGCTTTTTCTGCAATCCTCCTACATTATGCAACATAACCGTACACAAAAATTCTACAAAAATTCCTTTACAATTGATTTTAACTTTTAATGCATGTATATATATATATATATGTGTAATATGCATATATATATATATATATGTGTAAAGACGTTAAAAATTAAATAAACCTTTTTACATCCAACATTGAATTGCATATTAAGGAATGCAATTTATCTTTTAAGGGTCTTTTAAAATATCTATAGCTATTACTTGTTCTCGCAAATCATCCGACGAACAAATTTGGGTTAATAGCAGACTTGGCGCGATAATATTCATTTATGCAATTTAAATAATTGCCATCCCATTAAGACGACAGTCTTGCGGTCATTCCGCAAGCACGCGAAGAACTGTCTTAGTACGGTTAAATTGCACCAGTTTTATCTTCTCAATACTTATCCGAAGGTACAAACAACTGTGCATGACGCTTCAAGGTATTCAATTATTTTTACCTACCGAATAGCGGAATGAGATTTTTCAATGCAAATGGAACTTCTTAATTTACACGATGGACCACGCATTACGAATACGCAAAGTGATATGGCAATCGAAAAATTCCTAATTACTAGAGACGATCATAATAAATTCGAAAATTTACTGTACTCCAGATAATCACCGGGCAATTAGATTAAGACTAATGGACTCTAAACTGTCAGTTATGAGTTTCTAACTTTGTGGATGCATGTGATCGTATCACCTATATTTACTAACGAGTAATGATCCCTGTAGATTTACTCAATTGCAACAAATAATCGTTATAACAGTGGCTATGTTGTAGATAACGCTAATGGCTCGTTTCTTATTAAGAGAATATTTATCTTCACGATGAACATGTTACGCATGTTCATATCATGTATGTATATAAGAAACAATAATCAATTAAAAAATAACTTTCCGCTTGTGTATATGCTTTTATTAAAAAGCATTACTAATGCCTTTTCTTATTCTGATGATATCTTTTATTCGCTCATTTTCGCTATTTTCGTTATTTGAAACAATCGATATTTTGCTTGAATTTCGCCGTACTCTGATATCGCTGCCTATAATGCCGCTAATTACCGACGGATTTAATTTCAACAGTAATGCATATGAATTAATACGAACAATACTATACATGCATGGACCAACCACGGCGAATCAAATCTCTATTACTAGCATAATAGCACAATGTCGATTAATACACCTATCTTTGTACGTTGAACCACACATAAAACTTGACCACAATCCTGGTAGCATATATGATTTATTACTAACAAATTAACTCCTAATTCACTTATAGTTATTTCTGTTTCTAAAGCTTTCTCTAAATACAACACTATTTAGCGAGAAATCCTTTCGAGATGTCGCAGATAAATATGTACCTAAGAGAGCAAGTATGTGGATTACTTCATATAATTTCGCATGTAACAGCTACAAAGAGAGAAGGTACAACAAACGTTAACGTATCCAGCTGCGCGCGTTAATGCGCTATAATTAGCATGCCATTACCACCTGCGTAGCGCCCGAAAATGATCGAAGAGATTAGCTAAACCTACCCGCTCGCTTTTGGACAAACTCTCCGGACTTGAATGCGATGGCATGGCAACTACGGGTCACCGCCAATAAAGATATCTAGAGAGCACTTCAACTCAAATTAAAGTACTTCCGAGGAAAACCGAGCAGTAATCTCGCAAACGTGCTAAGTTGAATAGCATTCACAGTGATCTCTCGATTTATCCGATATATATGAATATATATATATATATATATATATATATATAAAATTAAATATATACCTATAAACGAATTATATACATATACATAATTTATTCTATCATTGATTTCCCGTTTTATTTCTTTTAATGAAAGAAATAACGAATAAGATGAGATTTTAAGCTTGATTATAGCCTTCTTATTAATAATACATCATTTATTCCTCCTATTTAAAAAACGACATTACTCAACAAAAATTGTCTAGAAGAGAAAAAAAATTAGTTTTCAGCTTGACAGAAAATCATTAATTGAATTAAATAATCAACAAAGAGAATATATTCAATATAATCAAATATCATTTTGTCATTTTTGCAACACTTTTACAATTCTTAAAAAAAACATCATTTTTAATTGTGTGAATTTTTTTATATAAAATTATAAATTAATTTACTTTTGATGATTGACAAGATAAAGTTTGCCTAATTCATTCATAATAATAAATTGAAAATCACATTTCTTTGTTGCGTCATTTTTTAAGTAAGGGAACGATATTTTTTTATCATTAGTTAGCAGGAATCGAAATTGAATTAAATATTATTACATTTAAATATAACTTAATCAAATATTAATAAAAGGAACTTCTACGCATGCTATAGTAATTTTTTTAAAATATATTTTTATGAAGTTAAAAAATTAATTAAAAAGTGCATATTACATAAAAGATTTTAACTAACCTCCGATAAAAGGATAATATTTTAAATTCAATCTCTAGTCATTAAAAATTGTAACATTGGAAATAATGATGCTATAAGAAAAAAATATTTCATGAAAGAAGAAATAACCTCTACTATATTGCAAATAATATCAGTTTTTACATTTATACTTATAATAAATTACGATAACAAAGAACTTTAAAATAATGAAGACTGATGAATTCATTTATTTTACACAGCTAACTATACATTATATCTCATTATGTTGTTTACGTCGCTCCGTTCGTTATTCATAAATAATGATGGATTATAAATTACAATCAGTAAGATCACGTTAATAACAACAGCAGTCAATAAATTTGTTCTCCATTGTGATGAATTTTTCCCAGGCATCGTGCAACCACAGCGATAGCTTTCACGCCAGTTCATATTGATAGCTTTATAGTTTTATTATTCATAGTCTTTACTTTCACGCCACGGTAAATACAAGACCCGCCCGATCTGTCGAACTTATGCGTCTCATAGAGCATGTTTTATTGAAACACTTATCGTGGCGGACGTGTGGATTATAAAAATCTTACGATCATTCGAATTTATCATATTTCAGCTGCTAGACATTTAGACATTTGCCGTCTCGTCATGGTGTGGTGCACACAAGCTGATAAAATATTATCATTCCTATTTGTATTTACCAGCAAAAAATTTAACGTTATTCAATTACCATGAACGCAAATTCACACGTTCATCAATTACACGGCATATGGTTCTATTTAATCGTTTCACGTCGCGTGAAGAAATGTTCTTTCCAACATGGATAGTCTTATTTATCTCCATAAAATATTGTACTATGTATCAATAATGTATCATTACATAAATTCTAATTGTCTTTTGTTGAAATAGAAATTCATTGTATGTATGTTTTACTATATATTATAAATTAAAAATGGAATATATACTTGATCTATTCAATTCCTTTTAAGTATCTTACGAAAAAAACGGTTTTGAAAGCATTTAAAAGTTTAGATAGATACAGATTTGAAAATAATTTTGTTGGATCAATCAAAATAATTATGTAAAAATCTCAAGTATGACAATCAATGTAAAAAATTATGATATTCTAGCCAGTTTGTTTTGCACAATTATTTTGATGGTCAACAAATTTATTTTCAGATTTGTATTTAATTAGATTTTTAAATACTTTAACAAAGCCATCTTTTTTATGTAGATGTATACAAACATAGAAATATTCACGCAGAAATATTATTTAATGTATTAAGATTCAATTCAAATTAATAAGGCCTTTTCATTACTTATGTATATTCGTAATGTTATTAAATTTTCAAAATGAAGTAAAACTCAAGCTGATTATTAGAATATCGGAATTTTTAATAGCATTGCTCATAATGAATTTCCTAATCATAATTCGATAGTTCGACAAAGTTATTTTTAGATTTGTAGCTAGATAAATTTTTAGATAAAATTTTAGATTTTAATACAATCATTTATTCCGTATATATTCATAATCAAAGCATATAACAATTCAGGAATATAAAAATAACACAATGCATAACTGTATATGGAGAGCAATTATATGAAGAAAAAGTATCTCAAGACTTTTTTTAGCCAAGATATATTCATTCTTTGTAGGATAAATTTTATAAGAATATCTTACAATTTTTACGTAACTACAAAATTTAACAAACAAAATATTAATTTTATTTAAAGAATAGAAGTCCGCGATTAAAGGGTTTATTCAGGCTTGCTGATTCAAATATGCTCCGTAGAGCATTATGAAATTGCAATCCAAATAGAAATGACGAATAAAAGCAGCAAAGAAGGAAGGGTAGTGATGCGGAACTTTTCCATTTCCTACAGTCATTCTAAATAGTGATGATAAAAGCAGATAATATCAGTGATATAATAACAGAACTGTTAAAAGAACTGTCACACGCGAAATATTCCATTTATTTCTCTCAAAATGAAACCTACCACCTTCGAGGACATTTGATAAATATTTGAAAATTGAGTTGTGTAAAAATAACGATTTGCAATCGTGATAATCGAGTGCCGCAAGTGTCTCTATCGCCGACATTTCGCAACTCGCGAGTACAAAGCTGACACAATGCAACGTCTAGTTACTTGTGGGCGGTAGCAGGATGTCGCTTACTGCAGAGGCTGCTTCACAGCAATGATAGTGTCGCGTAATGCCACGGATGAGACTATCTGCAGAGCGTAATGCAGCAGAGTGCGGATTCGGTTAGGCGCGGAGGATGGGTAGTCGAATGAGTGGGGCGCGAATATAGGATGATTATGTCACGGTGTGATGTATGGGAACTGGCAACGTGCCATGTGGTCATCCAACCGCAGTATATAGCGTTCTCTCCTTGTATCTCCTACCTTCCTTAATTCGACATACCTAATTACGTTGATCTCTTATTCAGTGACTTTCTTATCTCTTTTAAAGTAGTCGATGTATAAAAAAAGATCTGTGTTATCAAATGTTATTAATCGCTTGTAGTGCAGTCAATCAAGCTCAGTTATTATTATGTCCGTTTTTATTATCCTTTACTTCAAACTGATATGACATAACTTTATAAAATAATTAAAATTTTCAACTACTTAATTTGATAATTACGTTTCTTGAGTTGTGTTATTTTTGAAGTAAAGAAGTGATGAATGTAATTTTTATAGCACGTATTGTTTCCTTATTTCAAAAGTACATAATTAAAAAATGAGTTTTCCGAATTATTATCATGAATGAGTTAGGAAAAGATTATTCTATCAATCATTAAAAGTAAATTAACTTCACACAATCTGTTCATTAAATAGCACTTTTTCTTAAAGTTTCCAAAGAGATTATAATTTTTTTGTGTTATTTTTGTAAATAAAAAAGAGAATTTTTTACAGAAATATTTAAAATTAATTTCGATGATCAAAATTTAAAGAAAAAAATATTTTATTCTAGTCATTTTTATCTAATCAAAGTAAATATAAACTATTTATTTATTAAACAATAAGTTATTTACCGAATTAATTTAGGGGAGATTATTTCATTGATACGAATGTCCAAATGTTTCATATTTATATTATTGCATCTATTGTCTTAGATCAATTTTGATTAATGTCTGAACGTTTCGATCACATCTGAGATAATTAAAATTCAAAAATTAAAAATATATATTGTATTCATAATATCTAACTTTGACCGATTATAGGCATTTTCGTACATTTATATAAATATAAATTGTTGGTGATATTTTAAATCATATTACTTTTGAGGAATTATTTTGAATTTGTTTTAATTTTATAAGATAATAAAACTGTTACAATTTGAACAGTGATTTTTTAAGGATTGTGAAGTAAAAGTGACAAAAACGATTATAATGTTTAATTATAATGTTTTTAAGTATATGTTCTTTTTGTCAATATTTATTTGATTAATCAAAAATAATTTTCTGTTATAACAAAAACTATATCTTATATTTTTAAATAAACACAACTAAAGAAATCAAGTGTTTTTCCTTTTCTGAAAAACTTGATTTCTTTGGTTTCACAATCTTTAAAAAATCACTCTTCGAATTGTAATAACTTTATTATTTTATAAAATTATAACGAATCCAAACTAATTCATCAAAAGTGTCTATTTTAAAATATAAGGAAGCTATGTGTAGAATAAAAATAATTTTAATCTTTTGCATTGTATATCTTATAAAAGAAATATGAAACAATTGTATGATGTCGCTAAATATCTCCATGTCTCTCAAAATAAATATGATAATATCTCCATTATTTTTATTCGCCTCGCGTATATCTCTCGTCATGAAGAAAGTGCTTGTCGTTCGAAGCGAAAAGTTCGTTAACGTAGTTTATCGTACAGTTTGTGATTGCAAGTCTGGTTGCAACTCTTCCTCCTCCACGGGTGGTGCTGTAAACTTTAAGGTGCCACGACTTTAGTGGCTCACATGTGAGTTAGTTTAATGTCCGGCGCAACTAACCGAATCGCTTTCGTCGCGATAAGACGCGCCGCGGAAGAAAGCCTTCGTCATGATTGTACGAATCGTGGCTTGTCGTACCGACCAGTTTAATCGAAGCGATGTTCCGTTAGCGGATAAAATATTGCGTGCTCTTTAAATTCTGCCGGAACCATCGTCCACGTTGGCCCGGGTGCGTACCTTTCCTCATACGTATATTTGCAATGCGCATTGAGTACAGAAAAAAAAAATCAGAAGAATGAGGCAAGCAAGAAAGAGAAAGAGTAAAAGGAAGAGGTATCGCATGTATGGTACATACATCTCGTCGCAGAGCTACGCAGAGGACAATTGTAAACGCTTAGTGAAGCCTGGTATATTTATTACGCAATGTTCGTGTGTTCTTTCGCAAACACGTGTGCACTCGTAGGCGTAATACACGCATATGCATCGTAATCTCTGCACGAAGTACCTCATGCACTCCGCTCCTCCAACGTGACGACTTTAAAACTCGTCTATTGATCCAAGCTCGTTAGCAGATACGTAATTTAGCGATTTCCGTGGGCATATATGACATATCAAATCGCGTGCATTCTTTTTAAATGTGAATACTAGAGATCACTTGAGACAAAAAAAATTTGTTCGATGCTTGTAACAGATAACGGATCTTCGACTGTTCGTGCGTAATTGGCTTTATGTCGGCGAGTTATGTCGGCGGGCTCTGTCGGCGAGAGAATTATTGGCCGAAACGTTCCTTCTGTTCATCCCTCTCTTTCTTCCTCTTTAAGGGCCATAAAAATTCCTCCGAAGAAAACCAGCTGTTCGAGCGAACGAAAGCGTGCGACCCTTTACCGTAGATTCCTGTAAGTGACGCAGATCGTAGGAATTCTTATCCCACGGTTGGAGATAAGCTCCACAGGAGAGGAAATGGGTCATAGGCAACGAGGATGATGGTTTCACAGGACTTTGTGGTTTCGAATGATGGCAAACGGACCCCGCGGCGGTAGTACCTTTCAGGTCCAAAAACGCCCGTTTGGGATGACTCAACCGGTCGTGCAACAAACCGCAAGCAACCTTCCCGCATAGAGAGAAACCTGCTATATGCAGAGAACAGGGTATTCGATTACCAACGTTAACGATATTTTTTAGGATGCGGAACGAGATTAAAATCAAAATCAAATATACTTTTTAGGCAATTATCTT
>Ga0157364_1008818_pt1 | contig 10450 bp, 4 predicted proteins | sample AttsexASBM2_FD_111476 | JGI IMG/M metagenome (GOLD analysis project Ga0157364, IMG submission 111476) | Fungus gardens microbial communities from leaf cutter ant in Ribeirão Preto, State of São Paulo, Brazil - Atta sexdens ASBM2 | ecosystem: Host-associated > Fungi > Mycelium > Unclassified ... | reverse complement strand
TAACTAAAAATCATAGTGTATCGACTGTTTAATAATAACATTTTTTTTTATAAAATTCACATGTTTAAAATATATCGCGCGTGTGAAGATTGATTATTTTATCTTGACATTTTGTATAATCCGCCAATGTTTCACTTTCATTAACTTGATTAGCGTCATATCCGCATGAAGTCGACTCTATCCTCAGACAGTAGTGAAATTTCCACTAACGAAGCTATCATTGAAGAAGTTATGTACAACGGACATCTCATCTGCTTCAAACCTAGGCCTTGATCTCATAACGAACCGCTCACGAGAGCCATTGTTATAGTTTGCAAGCTCAGAAGCAATCATTATATAATCTAACCTACATCGGAAAAACATAGTTGAATTGTTCGCTTGTACCTGCGGCCAAGATCCTTGCCAGGATGTCAATCACGTGGTTTTCCATTGTCATTCCGAAGGCAACTAAACCGCAGCATTACCTCGAGTCGCGCTTTCCAGACTGCGATTTTAATCTTTTTGTTGCTCCGTCACTCCCCTCCTAAATTATGCAGACTACTCCTCGTATACTTCAAAAGCATTGACATTCATCCATATTCCATAATCCACGTCCTTTAAGTTGGCGCGCGTGCTTCGGCTTGATCTCTCTTTTTGAAGCTTGGAAGATTCACCATCACATTGTATATCATCGTAACTAATTAGTTTATGGCTTGATCGCGATCGAGGATTGTGCGTCCCAATCATAAAGAAAGAAGAAGAAGCAAAATTTCCACGGAATGTATCGCAACTAGTCCGAGTCGATGCATGTAATAAATAAATAATTAAATCTTTGATTTCTTATTCTCTATAAACTCAATGTTATTTAGATTCAACAATCGGACGTCGATGAATTCTGTGTAATTTATTTGTACATTTAGCCAACGTCGTGTTTTAATATCATTTCGAATGTTCATTCCTATCAAAAGCTCAAGTATCCGCTGCTCATGTTACGACGAGAGCTACTAGTCGTTTCAAAATACGAATCGTATTTTGAAACATATGATCTAAATTAGGAAAATGTGGGCGATGCGCAAAAGTGCGGGTGTAGCTGCACTGCGACGAGTAACGCGTGAAGTCAGCCGCATTGAGTGCGACAGAAAATTCTATACGCGCATGTGTTCATACGTATTTTTGTGTCGTCAATAATTCTTAAAGCCATTCTACATTAATCGTATCGTAGACATAAGTCATAAGTCACAAGCTTATTGCATAGCCAATGCTTCAGTTTTAAAATCGCATGATGATTACAATCATTGTAGAATAGCCTTGCGTCATAATTCTGTCCTGCGATTCGTGTATATGATTAACGCATCGGGAGTGGCGGAGTGCCGTGCAAAGTATCGCGTAATCGTCGTATCTCCGGTATTTAATGGGCGCAAAATATTGCGATTACAGTTAATCTTATATCCGCGAGTGCTACGACGTTGTGCTACAGAAGACGAATAAAAGAGGAAGAAGAGACTTGGGTTACATCGGGAGACGGCGGAGTAACCATAGGGTAAGTTACTTATCATTTTTGCTTATCATTTGTTACTGTCGACTTAATCATTTACCTCCATGTCATGGCTGCATGATGTATTCCATGCAACGTTTTCCATTAAGAACGTATATAATACATCTCTCATTTTTTTATTTAAGACAAGGATTGATATATTTCAATTTAATTTCGTCGAATTCATATTTGTATACCAGATGTTTACGATAATGATTTTTATGCTTATTTTCGAGTAAAATGCGATTTTTTAAATAAGATCTTTTTTACTTACAGTAAATGCAAAAATACATTTTGCATACTTGAAAATTAAAATCGCATCGGTATTAAATCTTGTTTTGAAAATATGTTTATATTTATACTTTGAAATATGTTTATATTTTTTAAATGTTGTATGTGTATTTTTGGCACATTTATACTCATAATTATTTGAGTTATTTATATAAAAATTAGATCTCCATTTTCTTTAAAATTTATATCTGAAAATAGCTTTTCCAAAATATATAATTATATAATTCCTTTATATCTGTTTAAAGGATTAATAAAAAATGTAATACACACAATGATTATAATTTGAAATATTTGCTATTTTAAAATTGATTTAATGCGAATGTATTTGTTTATTTTACAGATCAATTTTGCATACAATTCCGCTGCTGCATCGGCAAGTATTAAATTTTTCCTAATCTAACATGTTTAAATATTAAAGTTATGTTCAAATATAAAAAGATAAGATATCTTGGCGCAAATCAAAATGATTTTGATCGATGCGATTATTATTATATTCGTCCAATTTAATTTTCTCATTATAACTTATTATTCCTCTACTGTAAGCTTCATTATTCCGTCCTTCGTTATACCTTCTATTACTTCATATTGCTGAATTCGTCTCATTTAGGTTCACCGCGTCGATTAACGAGAGGTGAATTCGATTGAGCTAAAGTATGCATGTCATTTCGAAATTTGGGAAGCGAACGTAAACGCGCACGAACAATTTTTTTGAATTCAACGATTTCGAAGTTCCTGGCGTTGCAGAGCATACTTCAACGCGCAAAGCGTTGTTCGCGAATCGTTCATCGAGTAGTTTCGTTTACAGGCATTGAATGCTGCCCATAGTACGTGAATATAATGCGAGTAGAGTTACATGGTCATGCGGCTTCGTGGAAATGTTCTTTCACGCGTTACAATGCAACGCGCGGTGATTGCACGAGTAATGTCGAATTTTCAAACGCACCGATAACGTGTTTGCACGTTTGAAATTGTCGATAATTTTGGCAAGAAAATCCAATCAAAATGACTAATTTATTTATTGATCTATGAGTAGCAATGAAGTAATTTTCAGTGGTTTTTTATTGGCTAGTTTTAAATTGCTCAAATAAAAAAGCGAGTGTAATAATTTAAACAGTCTATAAAAAAACTTGCATACGACAGTTTTATCGGAATAACAATACAGCTCTAATACTATCGTGATTTGAAATCAATATTCTTTAAGTTAATAATTTCGAATCTTTACTTTCATTCAGGTTATTAGTAAATTTAATTACGGTAATTAATTCAACACGATTTGCACGTTTATTTCATTGGAAAACCGTCTTTGGTTTGCTTATATTGCGCCTGCTTTTTACAATCCCATTGTCGGAGTTATAAAGGGCACCCTTAGTAAACCGCTTTTTCGCGTAGATGGAGAAACTTTCGCGGAAGAAATGCAATCGAACGACCGACTGCAGGGGACACAGCCATTAGAATTCGTTCAGGAATACGATGCAGGGAACGATTCGCGTGGTATAGAAGCACTGACCGACCAACAAAGAGGCAAGTGCACTGTTCGTGACGTTTATCATATTTTATTGCCGGCAGACTCCATTGTGTGTTCGTCTGTTTTGTTTCCGGTTATAATTTGGTCAGCGCTTCTAACACGCTGCCCTTCTTCTATTTATTGTCCCCGATCGTATCAATGAAATCGATGCATTATCATTTTTTTTTATTTCTTGATATTAACATTAACATTAGTCGCTAAAATTAAAGGTAGCACAAACTTTTGCATAATGCATAGTATAAAGAGAATCAACCAATTGGAATCCTTCCTTTCTTTCCATTTCACAGAAAAGAGGAACTTTAATTGGTTGAATCTCTTAGGCACTATATATTATGCAACAATCTGTACTACAACACTAAAAGTGTCTTATATTATAGTCTTCATCTATATTTTTCTCATCTTCGCAAATTTTGCGCGTTCGACAACGAACGTCTGATTATCAATTTTCAATCGTATTCTCAATATGTTAAAGCTTAATAATTTCAAAACCTATACAAATGTTCCCACGATAAAACGCCGTCCCTTACGGCGAGAAAATTGCGGACAAATTAACATGGAGCAAAGGTCTCACAATGCGGCATGGGAAAAGCGGCATGTTGCGGCCGACAATGTATCAAAGAGCAGGTGAGGAACAAAGCCAGGAGAGGACCTCCACGAATGGCAAGGTGCGACCAAATGGAAAACAATCGCGTCGTTCCATTACCCACGCTAATAGCTGGTCAGTCTGTTTAACGCAACGCTTAAACGATTTTCTTGCGATGCTGTGAAAAACGCCTACGAACCATTCACAATAAAAAGGGAAGGCGAAGAAAAGTCGTCTCTGTTTTGCATCTTAACGTAGCTCGCGCACGCGCGGCTTCTTTAAATTATTTTTAGATCAATTTGAGGTTTCCGATGGCAAAATCCATCTTATTATCCGCATTATTACTTTACTAGTCAAGTTCTTTTCTTTCTTCAGCACAGCTGATATAACTATTCTCTCGGTGAAAGCATGGCTTTCGAAGTTCACTCATATTTTTCTGTGTCCAATACGCTTTCGTGATATCGCCATTTAACATTGCTGATACTGTATTGTACAAAAAATAATATTCGATTCAATCGAGATTTATTTATGAACGTTTCATTCTTTGTTGTAGAAATTAAAATATAACAATAGCAATTTTTGTTAATTTGCCAAACTTTACAAGAACTTGAGTAAACAGATATTGATTGATGATGATACTTAATAAATATACAGATAAATGTAGAAATATATGCCGTAAAGAATATATTATCATAAATGAATAAATAATCATTATAATAATTATTTTGACCATTCATTCGTATGTATACAGCCAATTTTACGAGAAATAATATTATACTAAAAATTTTATTTTTATTTAATCCGTAACATAGTGGATAACAATAATTTATTCATGGAATCAAATCAACTTTCATAAGAACGCAACATGTAATTAATATTCATAAGTTAGATAACGCTGACAAAGCTTTAAATAAAGATATGCAAACAAATAATAAAACCCAGTTTCTGTATGCATTGCATGTGTGTGCAAGAGATATTACCAACCAAAAATAGTACGTTTGTATACATTCGGTATGTAAAAATACATTAAGGTTTTTAGAAAATACTACAGGATTCTTTAGCAAATGAGATTATCGATGTTATCTGACGATTTCATGATTTTGATAAAATACTTATTTCATGATTATGATAAAATATTCATTTAAATCTTAAAGAGAGACTTAAAGATTAAAGAAAGATTGAAGTATGATTTCATTGTTCATTTATCACATTTTTATTTTACAAACAAAATATATTTTCAAAATATTAATTGCTATTTACGCAGTTTCGGTCGGATAATTGAAGATGTTAGATTGGCGTCACATAGTAAAAAAATATTTTATATTTGTATTAAAATCGGTTCTTGTTAAAACTATTGTGTTGAATTCCTAACATATTTAAATTAATTTAACAGAATGTGATTGTGTTATTTAAACGCTTTGTGTTAAATTGATTTTCAATATCCTTAGTTAAAATAAAGTTTATAAGTGAATAGTTAATGTAAAAATAATATATTTTAAAACATAAATTCTAAGAACAAATAATTCTAAAAAGAAATAAATTAATAAAATGCGTTAATTTAACACATTATAAATGTTAATTTTATTTAAAAATATGGTTTCTCACACACATACAATTTGCTTACAAATTGTGTTAATGTTACATTTTTTGTATTAATATTTTTTATATAATATTTATTTTACTTTTTAACATATTCATCTTGTGTTAAATTAGTATAAAAATTTAAATATATTGTTTAGGATTATGAAATGTGTTAATACAAATTTTCCAACTGTGTGATATATTCTGTTTCTTTCCTCTTTCATTAACTCACTCATCTCAAACTTTCAATAGATGATGTTATTTCTTACTTCGCTTATTTTCCTTTTGATTCTCATGATGGCTGTACGCGAATGAGAGAGAAAAGGTCAAGGATGATGACGACGGCGAGCGCATGCTGTTCGCGAAATAACGTTGGACAAAACGAGTGCGGGCCGTCGAGTAGAACCGGGCGAATGTTTTCCCGGTTTGATTAAAATCAGAAATGATTTATTCCCGGGCTGTGACCCCTTCTCTGCACACCGCTCATGCCGACTGCGTTCTCCGGCACTAGATTCCTATTTCCATCCAGGGATCCGATTCCGACCTCGATCCTCTCGTCCCGCGACTGAATCTATTACCTGCAGTTTCTAGATCACAGCTCGGCAATCCCCGTTCCACCACTTCCGCCCTCTCGCCTTCCATCCGTTTTCGATGCACCCATCGTCGAACCATGGGTCAGTCGTATTTACTGGCCGTTTCGGACTCGGCTTCGCCACCCCTCGCTACTACACGACGAATCGTTTCTCCGCGCTTCTCGTTTTTCTTTTTCCTCTCTTTTTTATCCTTTTTATGTTTCGATGCTCCGCGATTTCTCGTTTATACCTGTTGACAGCCTCGTTCACGATAACGAGCCCGTGGCACAGTTATAGATTTTTCCAATCAAGTTGCCCTAATGTCGGTTCGATGACGTCCGCATGCATCGAATAGCTTCTCAAATAGTTGATAGCAGTTTATTGCTACCGCCTGACAATACACACGAACGGATATTATTTTCTTGCTTGCGAATTTATTTCGACTAGTCACAACGACACTTGTCACTTAAATTGTTCAATCTATAAAAATATATGTTCAATTAATGGCCACCAGAAATTGCGGATTCTACAAACACTAACAATATTTGAATGCTTAATTTAGCATTTTTTTCTTTCCATTTTAAGCTATCCGAAATTTACTTTTCATCATGTCGCCGTGACTCGCGGAGAGAGTTTATTATTTTATTACTTTAGAGTTCTAATCGGGATATTGTATATACTAGAGAAGAAGTTGAAAGGATTAATCCACGACGCTTTAATAATAAGTGACTAAAGCGACAGGCCACTTGCGATGTTGCTTACGTTGCCCGAAGATTACTTCGAACTATCTCGCGCCACTATCGAAAGTTTCTCTGCTTTTGGTTTATGCAGCAGTGCACTCTATCATACGTTATCTCTGCTCTCGTCGTCTTCCCGGTAGGCGAGAGGCTTTTGGCTTTGCACATGCCTTATTCAACGTTTCGTTGGATATTTATGGAATTTAAATGTTTTTAAATCGATACACCGAGCCAAGCCTTAACGCGCGACCTGCTGCTTCCGCCCTTTACAACGTGGATAAGCGTCACTGTCTCCGATGTACTCGAGCGAATGCAGAGTATAAGAGATGGTAATGAGCTAATAGCCAGTCCCACAATTGCCGTTATTAACATGAGCAGCCATCGGAGTTAAGAAGTCTTGAATAACTGAGTTTAATGCCGCAGCTAAAACAAAGCACTCATCTATATTTCGCATCATAAGCGAAGTAACCGAAAGTCAAGGAATAAACCGCTGAGGGCATTATTGAGCATTACTTAAAAGAATTGTGTATTATAATAAGCGATATGAAGTTATGCATTACTGGGACATTAATGGGCATTACTAAGGCATTATTAGGGCATTAATGGCCATTACTAGGGTATTAGTGGGCTTTAATAGGGTATTAGTAGGCATTGGTGTACACAATTTTGGTCAGTGGTTTATCCTAGTTAGTTGTATGATAAAATCGTGTAAAAATCATTTAACATATTTTCAGATTCATAAGATTGTTGCTCGTTAACCTATTTAAATGATAATTTAACGAAAAAAAATTCCATTTAATATAATCTAGAATATAATCTTTCGCGATAATATAATCTAGAAGTATTACATTGAAAGTATTCACTGAAAATATTCACAGAAATTAACAAAAAGAAAAAGAAAGCTCTTGTAGCATATTTGCATACGCCATATTTCGCGCACGGCATCTTTTTACAGAAAAATCCCAATCTTCGTGCCTTGCTGCCCTTTATGCAAACGATGTCTGTGCGAAACGCGCGTCTACATAGTCCCCCTTGCTGCGAAATAAAAGATAGCTTCGACATTTTCCATGGATAGGTCCTAGACTCCCTTGGTATCGTACTTCTGGCACTAATCACCGCAGTTTCTTGTAACGTACGTAGTCGACGAGAGTGTTCTTTTTCATCGGGCTATTCTCTTGTGGGGACTCATGGAATTTCGCCTAATTAGCCGCGTTTGCGACGGCTTCCGGGATAACCGAGCATTTTATATCACTTGCGCGGAGAAAAAAAGAGGAGTACTTCCACCCTCTTGAAACAATGGTCCGCTTACATATATGTTACCGCGAGTTACAAGTTCGTGTGCTTTAACAAGGTCCATGTTTAGACCGTTCGGTCAGAGTAGAGTCCCGCATCCATCGAATCGTGCGACCATTAATTATTTTTACAAAATCGCCAAAGTATGTTCATTTTTCAAAAACAAGTTTGTGTCCGAGCAATCGACAAAAAATATCGTTGCGCATTTTCCAGTAAATTATATAAAACATCAACGGTATCATAAATGGAATATAAACGATAATAATATCTAAATTTGAATAAAAATACACTTTCAAATTCATTAAGCACAAAAAAATAATTATCATAAAATAATTATTAGCAGTTTTTTTATTATTAAGATACCAAATGCATTTTGCATAATTTGATGGTCTTTTTATTCTAAATCACTGACTAATAATATTCATATGATCATTATAAAAGAGCATGATAAATTAGAATAGTGTTCAGCGGAGCCTGCCTCACTGTGGATTAAACAATCGTGTTAGCACCTGTTGATACGTTATCAAACTGATGCGATCTACGTCTAAACGCATCCGAAAAACAGTGACAGTTTTATACTCGTCAGGTTTGTTTTCTGAAGTTCACGATGGAAATAGAGAATCGCTTGATTCGCGACGAAATTTATTTCCGGTACATTCACGTGCTCCAGGGAACTGACAATTTTACATTTTCCAGCAATCAGAGGTCCGGGATGCTTGCGACATTTGATCTTCGGCTTTTACATCCTTTCAACTATGCTGGCTCGTTCTCCCGGCGCGATTGTCGGTGATTTTGCGAACCCGATTGAGTGTCCATTCTTTCTCTTGCTTCGTCCTACGACTCACTGAGATGTTCCATCCCTTTCGTTTGCCTGCTTTCAGCTTCCTTTCTTCGAATATACCTTTTCTTTTCAATAGATATTACGCCGTCCTGGTTCTCGATCGCGAGAACTGAGAAATTCAGAGCAACAATCCATGAGATTTTTCTACTGGTTGCTTTCGTGCTTCCGCTACTCTAAACGAGCCCTCCCTTTCTAGCCTTTCTTATTTCTCCAGGTATTCTTTTTACTCATTTCCACACGGAAGACAGCAAACTACAACGAAACGATGTCAGCAAGGATTCTGTCGTTCACGTGTCGTACGGAAAAAGGAAAATGACGGGAAATTATCTTCGTGATGATCTCTGTATGGAAGATATGTCAATAATCGAAAATATCCTTGCTGCCATATAATCGATGCCATATAATCGAACAAAAACGAGGGTCGGTATCCCTGAGGCGAAGTCTTATTCACGCTTGATTACGTACAGCTACTCTGGCACAGATATACGGTCCCATAAAGTGCGCTGCTGCGACTCATTGGACAATTCATTAAACTGTCACGTGTCACGTGTTAATACGGCTTGTCCTACATCGCTGTTTCAATTATTGAAGTCCCGACAATGATATAAGTCTAAATCAGAAAGATTGAATATTAGAAAAAAAGTAAAAAATTAAATAGATTTTATCGTTGGTATAAATAATTTCCATGATTATATTACGATAATATTAACTTATAAAATAAATAAATAATATTAATTTAAGAATTAACGCAGGATATTATATATAATATGTTACAAAAAATCATTGAAAGTATTATATCGTGATTATTTTGCTTCTTTTTTAAATACATTCAGAATTCCTTTCTTTCCTTTTTGAAGAAATAATTTTAATTTTAATATTATGCAATTACGTGAAATAGATTTGCATAACGGAAGATGCATAATGGAAATTCATAGCGCGAATATTGTCGGCAATTGAACATCTACTAGGACTGATCGCACGCGATATTCCAGATTGTACCAATGGATCGATATAATGACCCGATAAATCCCCCTACGCGTCAACGCATTAGAGCATATCCATAATGCGCTTCGCGATCTATTGACTCGTGCACGCATAATGGCCTATGAGCACAGTGCGTGCGACGGAGGATACTCGCACGGGTGCATTAATGCCTGAACGTCTTAGGATAATCTACATCAAGACCGTGTGGTGATGCAGCTGCAGCAGACGTCTGACCTGACTATTGTTTTCGTCTTAAGTAAGCCGTGATCGATAATTAATTGCTCCTTCCAGCGATAAACAGTCTGATCTGACGTTGTATTTCGTAACGCCTGCATACGTATGTGGACGCGCAAGATATTACGAGCTTATTAGCTGTATCCGAGATGCAGATTATACGAGCAATAAAATTTAATAATGGGAGATATGATATACCATCCTATATATCCACACATATAAGTATTTCCGACATTACCTCTACACACACACACACACACACACACACACACACACACCCACACACCCCCACACAC
>Ga0157364_1008817_pt1 | contig 10450 bp, 8 predicted proteins | sample AttsexASBM2_FD_111476 | JGI IMG/M metagenome (GOLD analysis project Ga0157364, IMG submission 111476) | Fungus gardens microbial communities from leaf cutter ant in Ribeirão Preto, State of São Paulo, Brazil - Atta sexdens ASBM2 | ecosystem: Host-associated > Fungi > Mycelium > Unclassified ... | reverse complement strand
GTATATATATATATATATATTATATATATATATATATATAATATATATATATATGGCTTTATTAATTTACTTTTAAACATATCGTAGACAGATAATATAAAAAAATATCGTGTTAAAGATCTCTTAATAAATTTAATGTTGCTATACTTATATGTTTCTTTCATTGAGAATTCACCGAAATTAAAGCTCAGATTCAGTGAGATTTCATAATGAAAACAAATTGCGATTCGCCGAGATGGAACGATTCCGTTGAAACCGAGCGATGCCAAGGTCGTTCTTGTAACAAGAAACCGGGGTCAGAGACTGCAGAGGTACTATGATATGAGCGTAGTTCATCGTAACGAGGAAATGCTGTGCAAGCACAAGTAAAAACCAACCGATTCGAACCCCTTGTTAAAATAGGATACTGAAATACACGGATGTTTCACGATGTGGAAAACGCATTTTCTCATAAACAATTTTTCCCAAAATTCAAATTGGGAGCCAATTACAGAATTTAAATTAATTTTAGTCATGTAGTATACTAAGTTTCAGTATCATTTGAGTATCATGAAATCAATAAAATACATAATATATTCGCAGTAAAAAAAATTCACTAAATTTTAATAAATATTTATTTTAGTGTGTAGTATCGACTATACATTTAATACAACAAATACAATAAATGAATATTTACTCAATAAAAAAAATGATACTTAAATCACATTAATGGTTCTTATACCAAATTAAATATATGTTATATTATATGTTTACATTTAATAAATATTTAGTCAAACAAATATTTATTAAAAAATTTAATGCATTTTTTCGGTGTGATAATATCAAGTAAATTTTAGTTTCCTATCAAATCCGAAATTTATTGGTAAACTATATTTAATATGTTTTCAAGGAACTTGTATTAGATATATAAAAATCATCTATGGATTTATCTGAGAATACGTCTTTACAATACAATCGCGATAATATCGAAATGTTCGATATTACCAATGCAATATCCAGATGCAAATAATCACGAGAAAGGGTCGCAATCTCTACGGCGTGATCGGAAACGTTTAGCCTCGGCAAATGCAATTGGACGAAATTACTTACCCTGATGGTATATGCCGCGAATCCCGAAAAATACACGCGCGACCGCAATAAAGAGATTGGTATGCCCGCGTTCGCAGGCGAATTTATTTTCTCTCGGTCCAGTGCGCGTTCGCGATCGGTAAACATCGCGTTGCAAATTAACATCGCTCCATGAAACTCGGGAGCGATTGGCACCCAACGTTCTCCCTCGGGAGAAACGAAATATTTTTCGATGAGCGAACGTTTAATTGAAACTAGTTAATACATCGGTGCTCGCGAAATATCAGATTTGGGCTGTTATAGCTTTTACGAAATATACCCTCATTTAGAGAAAGGTTAAAAAATTTTTTATCCCGCAGTAGATTATATATGTATTGTATAAATTAATAAAAAGAAATTAACTTTTTAAATAAAAATCATTAAAAATGTTAAAAATAAAAATTGTATTGAGATTACAAGAATTACTCATTTTATTTTTAGTTTATCCTTTAGAAAATTATCTCTGTCCTTTATTTATATTCGTTTGTTACCTTTAAATTTTATACTTTTTTATATTGCTTTCCGCAACGATTCGTAATAGGATGGAGTTGATTAAATCGTATCATTGTATTTTCTAAACGAAACATTTTTTTTTTAAGGATAATGACGCTAATGTGACACGTTGGTAATATGGGTTAAGAACTATCATTTTTTTTGTCTTCAAATTGTCTGTTTATGAGTAACATTTAAAATCGATTTTGTTCAGTGTCTGATCTAAATTTTGGTATAATTTACCTAAGGTGTTATCAGTACAAGATGGGTAATTGAATCATAGATAATAAACTCTTTTCGACTATAGCATCAAATTAACAAAATATTTGTAAGTTATGTGGCTATTGGCAAATTTATAAAAATAGCGAATTGGGTAAATCGCTGGTCTTTATATTGTACCGATACGATTTTCGCAAGTGACGTAAACAATATATGGAGGTTACTATTATGATAAAAAAACCTACAGACTGGATTCAATGTGTCAGGTGCTCTAAATGGTTGCACGAAACCTGTAGTGATAATCCTGACATTTGCCAAAACTGTTTAAATAAACGCTCGAGAAAGTGATTACTTATCATCTATTGAGTCTTTCTATTAAATTTTTCTATTAAGTCTTTCTATTGAATCTTTTCTATTGTGACGGAAAAATCCGTAATTGATTTTATTTCCAAAAGTTTTTCAAAATATCTTCTAGATTTCGTAAATTATTAGAATCTCTGATATTATTTGTAACTAAAATTATGAATGAAGCGCGTCAAGGAAATAAACTTTTGTTACGCTGCAGAGAAATTAAGTTGCAATGTCCTAATCATCAGAAATTGTCTTATAACAATATCATTTCATATATCTTTAAGTTAATAAAGAAAAAAAAATAAAATGCAAAAAGTTACAAGGAATCTGAAACAAGATTTAAATGAAATAATTTAATTAAAGGAATTAATCGATTTGATTTTAGGTAAGTAATATAATATTTTTTTATTGATATATTATTTTGTAATAGTATAAAATTGAAGACAATTTATATTTATATCAGCTACATAAAAATACATAAAAGTATGTATATATATATATATATGTATATATATATATAAAATACACTTTAATAATAATTGAAGAGTGATAAATAAATAACGTTTTATATTATGAAATACGTTTTACAAATAGAAAATTAGTTTTATTTTACGATGCGATTACTATGACAATTATAATTACAGTAAATGATTTGAAATGATAATTTTGATGCGTTTGAAAAGCAAGTTTTCTGCTTCCTGCTTAATCTATGATCACAATGGATATCGTGTACGTGAATTACATAGTGTAATGAAAGTTAAGTAAGAGCTTGGTACGATGATTAATTCGATGGTATGTTTATGTTTATCACGTGGTCATGTTATAATGACGGCTCTCATTAAAAATCATGTAACAACTGGCTTCCCATTCGATTTCTGTAATGCGGAATCGCCCAGCGATTGTAAAATCAGCTCTAATCCATAACGGAGAATCAGGTCACGTTATGTGGCGAGTACAATTTCGTCGAGGCGAAACTATTCGTGCTGTAATCACCGTAAACTGACGTGGATTTTGCTAGGCTGAATCTTTTTTTTCGGTATGAAAATGCTGATTAGGCCGAATGTTCTTCAAACGTGACGTTAGTACAAAGCGTGAGTCCTTGGCGATATAATGCTTTGTTAACGATGGAGAATAATGTTTCGAAATGCCAAGAGATGTACATAGATAATGTCTTTAAATAGTTTCCAATTCCTTTATATAATATATATGTTTATATGTTTGTATATGTATACTTTAAACTATTTTTGAACTGTTTCTCGGAATTAATTTTCCTCTAGTTTATAATTTTTAAAGTTCTTTGACGCTTTGGAGTTAATATAAAAATTCATAAATTACAAAACTGACCAACTCAGGCTTTTAGCAAGCGTATATAATATACACTAGCATCGTGTACCAGAACTTGCTTTGAAATTAATTTTCGTGATTATCAAGTACTTTAAATAGTTCAACTACGATTTTACAAGTTTAAGTAGGATAAACTCAAGATAAACTTATGGTCATACGAGAAAGAGATAACTATAGGTTACAATTTCTTCAGCAAATACAAAGCATTACTAAATAGACCATTTTTAAAGTAATTTTGAAAGTCTGTTGCCATCTTTTCCGTATGGCCATCTTACCCGAGTTTGCTTTATCCGAAATCAACTAAGAGTTTTTGTTGGAAACTTCGACTAATCAATTTCTCTTAACATCGTTTGCAGCCCAAGATCCGTTCTAAAGCAAAGAGAGATCTAACTCAGGACCTTGGCGATACATCTCATCGTTCGTCTCCTGCGGTGCACCCAAGGGAACGATGCGGTGTTCGATGACGTGATCGACCTCTCGGTCAGCTACGCGCCGTGATCTCGTTTGAGTGACTGGCCATTCACTTCTTCGTGACCGGGCATGATCGTAAACTCGGAGAGCACGACAAAACGCTGAAACAAAATCGAGAATTTCGTTTTTTTTCTTCGAACAAGTCAAGAAACATACAGAATTTTCATGGAAGAAGGCGTCTCTCGTGGCGTCAACTCGTTGACGCTCTCGAAAAGAGAGGATGTGCGAGAGAATATCAAGATCACGAGGGCTTCTGTATAACGAGGGTATATATTAAATAAAACGAAGGGCGAACGGTTGAAATGCGCGAAAGGAGGATCTGACCAGATGCTTTGCTGACACCTGAAGAAACGGGCGTAAGAGGAGGAATTCTGGAAGTATGATAGACGCGTGAAGAACGGAAACGCTGACGACGCCGCGCGAGTAATTGAGTCGGCGAAAAATTCCAACGCCGGCGAAGTGCACGTTTCTTCTGCTACACTCGAGAAGGAAACGAGAGAGGAGACAATCGAGAAATACGAGAGATCCAGTAGCAAAACATTCATCTCGAGCTGAGAAAATGAAGGTACGAAGATATGAAAATCTTTAATAAGCGGACGTGACTATGAAAGTCAATGGACGAAAGTCAAGACGAAGATATAACATCAGACTGAGCTTGAGATTTTTTTATTAAGCAAAACGATTTGACGCAACAATCTGAGACCTGACAAATCTGGGTGGCTAGCTCAGTTTGAATAAAGTATAGAGGGAAATATAGAGAGGTAAGAGAAGGCGATGACAAATTTCCGGTCTTGTTGAGACCCCGTGTGAATCTCAGCGTGCAGGAGGCGTGAGACAAGGTCGCGTTGGATGTCCGTGCGGCGTGAATATCCGCGAATCGGGCAGGTCATACGCGATCGCTGCAGTGATCGCGCGCGGCGGCGGATATCCGCGTTCGTGGCCGCGCACGCGACACTGTCATCATCACGAGAATCATTCCGTTGTCTTCCCCACTCGTCGGCGGCCACATGACTTGACGATTGCCTCTTTCTCCTCCCGCTGCTGCTCCTGCCCGTTGACCGAAGGCGGCGGCGGCAGTGGCGGCGACGACGTCACGGCGACGTCGACGTGGACGATAGCGACGAAGAGTCAACGGCTGACAACGCGGTGTGGTGGAGGTTCGATACTTAAAACGAGTAACACGCGCCGCTGGCGATTCAGTCGTTCGCAAGCTGTTGGTCCGCAGGTGCACGACGTGCGTGGGTGCCTGCGAGAAGCGCGTGTATGGGATGTGTATGTGAGTGGTCGCGTTTTCGCGGATCGTCGTCTGCGTGTACACGTGCGTGGTCCATAAAAGGGAGCTCCCACACAGAGAAGACACGGAAAGATCGACCGAGAAGAATCGCAGCAGGGAACAAGAAAGAGAGAAAAAGAGCAAACATAAAGTAGTTCTTTAGAGGCTGTAGATCCTTCCTCTTCTTCATTTCGGCAACCGTGGTGTGTCGTGACAATCGTGGTGTTTATCGTGGTGGTACGGTGTTACCGTCGTGTCGCTGCTGCCCTGGCAAGCGGTGGCGACGGTGGCGGTGGTGTTGGTGGTGGAGATATATATAGTAGTGGATGATAACTGTGGCTCGCGGGGGTGGCGAAACTGGAGCAGCCGGTGGCGATCGTCGTCGTCGGTGCAGCGGTGGAGCTATCATGTGCACGCGGCGGATTTTCGGACTGGCGGTCGTGGCCCTGCTGACTCTCGGCGGTCGAGCGCGCGCGTACACCAACCAGTGGGCGGCACACATCGATGGAGGAGAGAAGGTGGCTAGGCGAGTCGCCGAGGACTACGGATTTCGATATTTGGGCAAGGTCAGTTCGCTATTTGAGCATCACGGGTCTCAGACCTATCGATTGGAATTGGGTCTCTCTTTCTTTTAATACATAGTTTCCGCGATCGTGCGCGGAATCTCTAGATTGTCATGGAAGACCTTTTGCACGACCGTAATGCGAATATGTTACATTTTACGTTTTACGTTTTTTCCTGAAACGAACTTTTGCCGATACAGCTGCTTTCGGTGGTAATTATTGTATTGGAATTGTTTAATTAATCGACTGTGATAAAATCGAACAGTTATGAGAAATTATTGACGAGTAATGGGTATTATTAAAATGAGATTAATTGATCCAAATACGTTTTGGCTTACGTAATACGATGGTTTTTTTTTTTTTTTAGACTGTATATTAATAGAGAGAACAATATTTAAATAAAATTAAGTAGAAGTATTAAATATTTCTAATTGAATCGTTGAAAATCGAAGGCATGCGGCGGAATAAATATGAATGTGTTATCATCAAGGTGAATTATACAATGCGCTTGAGATGAGATTTAATAGCACGTTCTTCCAAGTAACAAACAATCTACGCCATTTAGTTCTAGCAGCTCGATTAGTACACAACATCCAAGTTAAAATTTACAAGATTTATCCACTTGATATTAATAGTTGCGGTAAATTTAAATGCGAATTTGAGAATTAGAGAATTATATTTTCATGTAGAATAACTCGACAATGTGATGAGGGAAACCGCTTTGTACTTTAATTAACTTCTATTTCATTATTCATTCGTGAAGTTAAGAAGTGCAGAGATCGTTTCAAATCGATCTCTTTTCATAAATTGTATATGCGAATTAATATTTAAAGAAAAAACATATGCTACAGTGAGCGGTTTAAATATGCAATTAACGATCCGCAAATACGTTTTCGTTGAATTTGTTCGCTGATATTAGCTTTATTTCCAATAGAGGTATTTTAAAGAGAAACGTAATTCTATTGAAAAAGATATTTTAAAACGTTTTATAATCTTCAACATATCTTGATATTTTTATTTTGAAATCGAAAGATATATAGAGACTTATCCCTTTGGTAACATACTGGCCTCAAAGGAAACTTTCGTACGATAACGTTTGAAATCGAAATTGGCGGAGAGTTGAACTCAATACGTTTCCAACCGATAGATCTTCTGCTCCTACAGAGTATCTGGTATGATATCTATATTTTGCTATGAGTTAATAAACCTGTTAACTGCTAAATTGAAATCCTTATGGAGCTCTATTATCTCATTTAGTTTCGTTCATCGATACGATTGTCATTCCAAGTGAGTGCGATATTCTCATCATTTTCATTGACAAAAAGCTCTATTATATAAAAAGTTTTATTTTTCCTACTTTTTTCCTTGAAGAACACATAACCGATTTTTAGTGGCACTTGATTTTTCATCATTTTTTGCGATTCATAGGAAACATGTCGATTTCGAAACGGACATCGAATCCATTGCCGTATTTTTCACGCCTTCTATGATCACAATGGAAAAATTTCCCGCTACTCGTTCATACCGTTTCATCATGCTCTTTTTTATTAGCCAGCTATCGCCAGGGAGATCTATATAGTGCACTTCGTCGATCCGCTGTGTAATAATTCTTGGATTGTAATTTGTTCGGAAAATTATATAACTCTGTTTGGGAGAGAGATTCGGTATTTTTAGATTTCGATTTACATCTTTCTTCTATACGAAGACATGATTTCATTTTGGTACTTAATCAAACACATGCGAAAAACATGTGATAATTTCTCTTGGTTTGCTTTATGATATTTATGCATGCGTGTGTACGTGCTGTAAGAGTGCATACACATCAGTTATGTGTTCTTCAAGAAAAAAAATAGAAAGAATAAAACTTTTTATATAATAGAGTTTTTGTTAATAAAAATAATGAGAATATCGAATGCACTTAGAATAAGAATCGTATCGATGAACGAAACTAAATGAGATAATAGAGCTCCATAAGAATCGATTTCAATTTAATAAGTTAATTTATTTACTAACTCATAGCAAAATATAGGTATCATACCAGATACAAATATATTTTAAGAAAAAGATTTATGCACATAAAATGAAATTTATATACGTATAATATGCAGATTTTTAACAAATATTACTTTTTAAAAGAATTAAAATATTAACTAAAAGCTCTTTTTATTAGATTATATTCAATAAATGCGAATTTTTTTAATTAAAAAGATTCGAATATTAGGTGATTCGATAAAATTTTTACAGTATAATCGTATTTAGAATTGATCACAGAACGAGGCTTTTTATATCAAGCAATTACAATTCATTCGTGTTATCTATCACAAGATAACGATCCAATCCTGGATACACCCGACCCAAGATTCCTGGAGCCGATCGCTGACGTAAGTCTTGGTGACGTGTGCCTCTGTTTCAGTGACCGTGAAGGCCGCGATGTAGACTTCATTGTCGCAGTTGTTACAGACGGAAATTAACCTCCGTGGCAATCTCCTTTCTGCCTAAATAGCTCACGATGGAGAATCAAATTCACTATCTTTGGTTTCCACGTCAGTTCTTCTTTAATCGGGCACAAACGGTAGACTTCAATTGGGAAAACCGCGTACATCGAACCACCGAAATGTTGATGAAATATCGCGTTCGCGATAAAGCGATCAAGTTAAAAATACCCTAAATTTTAAATGATCGAGCAAGTTCTTATTGGAAACTTTTTGATTTCTTAATATAATAAAAAAAAAATATAAGTTTACATTGCGCTTGCGATTTCATTTTCATTTATTAATCTTGTATTGAATATGGTTTTATCTTAAAAATAGAACCGGTTATGCTGAAGGTAAAAGGATAAACATATGTCCTTGCTCTATTGTTCATTAACGTAGCGAGTTAACACATTAACAAAAGTAGATAAATTGCTAAACAAAAAACTAAGTGCTTTGATTATCGCAATATTGTTTACGTGAGAATTATTTTATATATTAAATAACACTTTATTAATACAATTATTGCTATCTATAATATATCTGCTAATATCTTAAAGTGGTTTACTTCGATGTATATAACTCTTGTGTAATTTTCCTAACAATGAAGCAGATATCTATGCCTCGCTCATTCTATTTCTTTTTGTAATTGTGGAGCGGCGAAGTACGACAAAGAGCCTGGTTTGTAATTACGAGCGTATATACTGATACTACGATTTTTAAGATCGAGTAACAACAGGATGTTACAACTAAGGGGAGATAAGCGCGTATACACATTTCATCAGCGCAAAAACTCATCCGTTTAATTTAGTTCATGAAAAATTTACATTACTTAAATAATTCGTTCGATCGCGTGTATTATTTTCTTTTTTTTTATTTTTTTTTTTTGACACTCACGCGTGAAGCGTGATCTTGTACATCATTACTCGTCGTAATCGGATTTGATATTGTAATGCGATAAATAGAATTTTAAAACGAGAATTTACGGAATTGCTACGAAATTTTAGCCGTATTAATCTCTCTTGCGGAACATGGAAACACACGAGTTTTCCGTGTGTATCAGCTGTTCCGTTACGCGCCAAAGTGGCCTCGAATGTTTGTCGATTTAATTTTGCAAACGGCTACAATCACTTGCGAAACGCTGTATGATCGCGACCGTCCGTTTATGAACACCTCGATAATAGGATGAATACACATATATATTGAATGCTCTTCTGGTTTGATATATTGATCTCTCTCATGTTGCTTTTCGTGAACTTCATAATTTTCCCCGAATAACTTACATACGCTGAATATTTTTCAAGATAAAAGTAGCAACATGTATAACGTCGATTATGCAAAATATGCATATGCATTAAACATCCGAACAGAACAATTCGCAAAAACAGAGGAAATATTGAGGAAATAAATATTGAAAAATTGAATATTATTTAACAGCAGTTTCTCCATTTTACAGATAATTATGAATATTTTTATTTATTATTGTTTTTCAAATTAATGAGCTTCCATTTGGTATACGTATACGTTTGCTATTGTTCCGGTATGTTTTTTTAATATCTTTTTATCTCGATTTATTAAATTAATTAGATAAACATACCTAAAAGATAACACGATAATTCACGTCCAATTAACGTTTCTAAGAAATGTAGTTTTAAATAGGTCACTTTGACAGATAAGCTATTTTTTTAATATTTTGATAAACTCTTTAGACTGGCTGTGTTCGCTTTGGCGTTCACAATGTTTTAAGCGTCGTTTCATTCTTGTTGTTTAATATAATTAATAAAAGTTGTAAATATTATAATAATTAATAAAAGTATTAAATATTAAACAAGGACAATTGATATTGACAAGCACTGTAAGCGACAAAGCAAATGCGGCCACTATGTTGAAGTAATGCCTCTTATTTCTCAATTCCACAATCCTTGAAAAAGTTGTGATATCATGCCTTATCAAGCAGACAAATTTACGTTAATTTTTATTGCATATATCATCAAACATGATGTAATTGTTAAAATGGGAAATCAAAATGGTTTTAAAGTTTGGAAATCTGTCGGGAATACCCTGCCTCTTAATATGTAAAAAGCTCATATTAAAAAGGTGATAATTATTAATCCACATATTTTCTTGTTGTAAAATCTTATATCTATTTATAACAAGAT
>Ga0157364_1008816_pt1 | contig 10451 bp, 6 predicted proteins | sample AttsexASBM2_FD_111476 | JGI IMG/M metagenome (GOLD analysis project Ga0157364, IMG submission 111476) | Fungus gardens microbial communities from leaf cutter ant in Ribeirão Preto, State of São Paulo, Brazil - Atta sexdens ASBM2 | ecosystem: Host-associated > Fungi > Mycelium > Unclassified ... | reverse complement strand
TATATATATATATATATATATATATATATATATATATCCATATATGTATGTTAATAAGAGATGTTTTCTTTTTTATTATAAATGCAAAAAACTGAAAAGCACAAACCGCTGTCATTACAATGCAAGTACACTGAGAGGAAATAGTTTAGTATTTGTAATTATAATTATTACATATTACTATATTATTACATATTACTATAATTATAATTATTGCTTATTACTGCAATAATTATAATTATAATTATTACTATAATAATTATCATAACAGTAGTTAATATCGTAGCAGTATTATTCATAATTATAACAATATGTAATTATAGTTACAAATACTAAACTATTTTCTCTCAGTATATGTAGATAGTTCGACAAATACTTTTCAAATGCTTTTAAAAAGTATTTGTTAAACTGTTTATAGAAACTATGTTCCAAAATTTATTATCAGTACTGCAAATCTATAGTGCACGTAAACTAAAATATTTACAGTAATGATAAGTTTATTCTTCAGTTTTTTACACTTATTATAATCGCGCATGTTGGTAACATTGGTACAAATTGAGCGGTTGTAAGATTTGAACAAAAGAATATTAATTTCTTAAGCCAAAAACACAGAAAAAACGTAATAAGATAGTAAAACGTAAAACGTAATAAGTGAATTGGCCAATCACAATAAAGAACGTAAAATAATAACTGTGATACTAATTCACTTATTGCTTATGTCTTATTGCATTATGACTTTGCATGAGCTTTATTAACATATATGAATTTACATGTTAATTATATTACTCACAAAATTTGCGAGAATTTTATTCATTTAATGTTAACTGGATTATAAGACGAGTTTTTAAATTTTGAATAGGATTTTATATATTGGAGATGATTTGATAATGATTGAAACGTTTGTACTTTATTGACTAACAATAAGATTATAATTTATAACGATTAGTATCGCAATTTTGTGACATTACAATCCAGCCTCGTATGACATCGTAATATGGTTATCTTGTTTTAATTATTTGTCAATCTTCGATCTATTATTTTTTTTTATAAAAAAGATTTGAAACTTATCTCTCATAAAATTATGTGTCAATAGAGTTTAATTTTAATAATTTATTTTTGATAAAAATATAAAATAAAAAATGCATATAGGATACTGATATTCTTAATTTATTTTCGTAAAATTATTTTTATTTGAGAAATTTTCTCAAATATGTACGATTTTTTTCTGTCTATCTTTGTCATCTATATAGATGTGAGAAACAACAAGGTTATACATTAAAGGAGACGGTATGATCATAAAATTTAAACATTATAAGCAATAATCTCTCGTAGTATATAATGTTTTTTTTATATATACGACCAATTTATCTCAACATGGTTCCTCGACTTTTTTGGAAAATGATAAGGTGCGACAAGGCATACTCATATTTATAATTTATAATTATTATAAACGAATTATTAAATATTAACTGTAGAGGAAATTTAATTACATCAATTAATTCTGCAGAAAAGGAACATATAACTTTTTTTCCGACTGTACAAAAAATAAAAATTAGGATTACGAAACTCATTCCAACCCATGAATACATTAATAAGATTAGAAAAAATTTGAAAAAATTAGGCATACGTTTTTCTTTGTAACTTTAACTACAGAATCGATTGGTGTAATCAGTTTCTTTCTACAGTCAGTATTTAATATTTATTTATAACATTTGCTACAAAAATTATTTTTGTAATATGCTTTTTATATCACATTGGAAATCGGCGGCTTAAAAAATCTGTTTATAGGCATTTGCATTTACATACAAAGATTAATCTTTTCATCCTTTTAAGTTTTATAATTTTAGAACAACACAAAAGAATATTAATAGAAAAGTCAAGCTCATCGAAATAATAAACAAATATCTGTAAAATGTCATGTGAACAAAATAATTTAATATTCATTTATTAAATAAAAATTAGCTGTAAACATAAAATTAGCAAATACTGCGGAATACATTTTAACTTCTCTTAATTTTCATTAGCTGTAAATATAAATTAAAACAAAGAATGGACTGTGAGTTAGACAAATTTATCCGACTACAAACATAATTAAACAGAGCTATAAAATAATAACGTCACAGAAGCTAATAACAATTATACATCAATGAATAAATAATAAATTATCAAAAGTCGTAGAAATTAAAATGTAATTACTGGTCATTGTTAATCATTTTTGAAAAATTAAATTAAACAAAAATTAAATGTTAATTTAAATAATTTTTATAGTTAATTCTTATTTAAAATAAATAATATTATTTTCATTAGAACAAGAGATTAAAGAATTAGATAGCAATAAGAAGAAAAATGAGGAAAGATATATGAGATGATTAAATACAATTAAGGAAAATATATATACTGCGGAAGTTGCGGGGAGAGAAAGAAAAAGAATATATGAAAAACAAGGATGACAGAGGATGACAAATTCCAGGATGTACGATAAGAGAGAAAAATAGGATTAAAAGTAAAAGGATGTAAGGAGGAAGAATAAAACGTCTAGAACTGTATATAAAAAATAGATAGTAAGCAATAAGTAATAAAAAATAAAAAAAGAAGAAAATAAGAAGTAATTTGTAATTTAAAAAGAGATAAGTAATTTAAAAAGATTTAAAAAGTTGTAGTAAATAAATAAAAGTAAAAAATATTTTGTATTGCGACAGAACGTGTATGTTAGATTTTTATCTAGTCGAATAATTATAAGAGACGACACATGCGTGTAAAATAAATTGTAACCGAATTCTTGTAAACCGAAGTATAAATTATTTTGTTGTTGTCTTAATTATATTGTTATTTTGCTCGTTCAACATCGTTATTGACATTTATTTTATTGTATAATAAAATGCATTCACTAATTTATCTTTCGTATTAACAAATCATATTGTAATCTCTCAATTCATTAAAGTTCTTTATTAAATGATTATATATTGTAAAAGTCTAATTACTCCGCTAATAATCTTTGTTCTACTTTTTTAATACATTGCACGCAATCTGTCGTTGATTTCGCGAACTTCTTCACGCATTTATTAATAGAATGTAAATCATGAATAAAATAAAAATAAAAAGTGGCTTTTTAATTGCATAAAATCGGTTCTTGGCTGTGATAAAGTTTAAAATAAAGATCATAAAAATCTGTATTTACAACATAAATGCATATTAAAATAATTTTGATATAAACAAAAAAAATGAGAAAATTTATAAAAAGCAAAATTTAAGAAATAAATAAAAGTCTTTAAGAGCCAAAGTTAGAGGTTGCAATTATAATTTATATATAATAATTATAATTGTAACAACATTCAGCTTTGACTCTCAAAGGCTTTTTATTTTTATTTAATTTACTTCATTAGAGTCTATATAATTTCTATTATAAAATTTATTTTATTAATTATTTAAATTAATTACAAAAAATTACTATTGATAAGCGTGATATTTGATATTGTTTATTGGGACGAACAAAGAATTGGATACAACATGAATAAGACCGTTTCGCAAAATGCTTATACAAAAATGCTACAGCGATAAAATGGTATATGACAAAAGTATCAGAGTATGACATTATCTAAATGTATACCTTATACAAAAACTTATAATATAAAAACGAATACAAAATATTACAAATTCCACCTGAAAAGCTCGATCCGAGGAACTCGTGAACAAATTACAAAACCTCGAGAACTCTAATTATAATCTTAAAATTAAAATCAACAATGCACGATATTCACATAATTCTGGCGCCAAATGGTGATATTATTAAAACGACGAAAAAAATAATGAAAAACAAACAAGTCACAAGAAAACTTGTTGAAGCAAACTCTCGTAATGTGTATATTGTAATTTTAAATAAAGCAACCAACGCACAGCGCTAATAAAAGCTGGCGAGACGTCACGTCGCATCGCGCGTTCCGCTTACCGAGGAGCTCATTTCCTTACAAATATCAACCGACGACGAGCGATGTAGGACGGGTGTTTTCTCGGTTTCGCCGGCTCGAGCGAGAGAAACACGAATAATAGCCGGTACTCACTTGCTAGATTTACGGCAGCTATCGGCGAGGCCTTGATATGTGTTGGTCGACGTCATCTTGGAGGCGAGATTGAGCTCCTGCACAAAGGACTGACAACGAAGATTCGTTGAGAATTTGCAGCTACTACCGACCGAACTCTGCCGGATGAGCCAGGCCAGGACTCTCCCTTCCCACCAGCCGTTCGGAAATCAAATGCTGTCGCGACGCGCGATTGGACGCCCGCGCTGCGATCACGAGTGACGTCATACCGCTAGTCAGTGCAGCAGCTAAATCACCGAATATCTAGGTATCAATCATAAAATTTTTTTCTTAAGATGGAAAGCGAAAAGTGAAAATTTTAACCAGTTAAGTTGAAGTTAATGGAGAAATTTTTCACTTTTCACTTTTCATTTTTTAAGAAAAAAATTCCTAGGAAAAAAGTTTCATGATTGATATCCTGGAGGATCTATAAAGATAATAAGATTTGTTGTTTGCGTTGTTTGAAATTACAAAAAATCTTGCACTTAAAACAAAATAATAGTATATTCGAAGTTGAAAGGAAGAAAAGCTAAAATGTTGAGTACAAAAAGTGCAAATAGATTGTTATTTATTATGAGCCGTTATATAAAACTAGATAAAACGATAACATTTTAAATATTTTTCTTGTAATAAATACAGAGGAAACTTGCACAAGGAAAGATTCAGGGCTCCTAGGGCTCTTGAAAAATATCGCATACGAAAAATTAGGGACATGCTATAATATGTGTAACGCATACTATAGTTTTAAAGCATATAGACATAAGTGAACATTGTGGTTTAGGGGATCGATTCTGTATCTTGAAACGAGGTGAAAATTACAAAAGTGGACAAATTTACTAGAGTACTAATAATTTCATTCAACATCTAGTAAATTTGCTCACTTTTGTAATTCTCACCTTGTTTCAAGATACAGAATCGATCTTCAGAATTGTGGATTACATAAATTTTCCCGAAAAACTAGACTGGAAAATGTTGGTACTAACAAAAACCTCTAGACAACACGATTTTAATTTGTACGAATTAAGCTGCATTCAGGAGATACCATTCGCGCTATGGACGCAAACGCTACAATGCTGTTTTTGAAGCCAATAGCGCGATAGTGTTAGCAAAGCTCCATGAACGATCCTAACATAGTGTTGGTAGCGTTTAACTAGAGAGATATATTCATCGAGGTTAAGTTAATGTAGAAGATTCTGTTTTCAATCATCAAACTTTTTCCTATAATTAAAATTTTTGTAAAGTATTTGTAACGTAAATTTTTTATTTTCTCGTAGTGAATAACAGAATCCAATCTCAATTGCAATCTCTATGATAGCTTGCCGCTAAGCCGAAGTGAACAATGTAGAAACAATGTAGATAAAAAAATTAATAGTTACACTAAATAAATTAATCAGATAAAAGGAAGAACCCTTGAATATCCGTTATTGATTTCACAAGAAGAAGCATATTTACATCTAATAAGAATCTTAAGCATCTGTAGCAGAATATCCTACCGCGCAAGATATCTATATCGCAATAGTAACTTTTTTTTGTACATGGGAATTAAAAATTGCCAATAACAAGATATCTCTGTGACTTTCACATTTAATGAAATCAAATACACAAGTTGCACTTCGCAGAAACTTTGAAAAGTTAAAGATGATACGCAAGCAAGAATTACGTTCACTCCAGCCTAGTGAACAAGCCTAGTGAACTTGCCTAGTGGCAAGCTATCAGCAAAGATTAAAATTGAGATTGCATTCATTATGATAAAATTTGAAATTCACACATTACGTACGTATGTTTACTTTACAAAATTCTGACGAGAAAAATTTGGTCACTCGAGAATAGAATCCCCTTCAACATTAATCTAACTTTGACGAATGTTAAACGGTACCAATGCTACGCTAGGGTCGTTCACGGATTTGAAAACGCTATCAATACATTATCTCGGAAGAAATAGCGTTGATAGCGCGCAGTTGTGACGTAACACGCTGCCATTAGAGACGTCATGATCGTGTTTCTAACGCTAAATAGCGCGAATAGTGTCTCTCCGAACGCACCTTTAGGCTGTGGTCAAAGTCTCGTTACAAATGCTTTGAAGCATTTAATGGATTAATTACAAGAAAGAATTTTACAAACTGACCAATTAGAAAACACTTCAAAGCACAGCATCATGTTGACCGTATCCTTAGTAATACTGGCCTAGTTTCCACCGAGGATTTAAATCGGAATCAGAATGTAAGAACCAATCAACTATCAAGTATTCCCTTATTCGATAATCGAACGATAGAATGCTTGATTGTAGTTGATTGATTCTAATTAGAATCCTATATATGAGAGAAGCGACATTCATCCCCCACTACTACTTTTAGCACATGTTCAGCACCGCCATATTTAGCTCGCTCCAGTTGACCAGCTGACCAGTTCCCATGAATCTATTTAACTTCATTGTTAGAAACGTCATAAACGTCAAGATGAGATAAATATTAATGTTCTTGTGTTTTCTTATTAAATAATGCAATTAAAAATGTTACACAAAAAGATAAACGGCATATTGTATACAATTAGTTTTATAATTTTATTGAATGGATTATTGCGTATATATAATAACGTTAGGTATTTTTGTAACATGATTATGTTTCTATTTTGCCAAGAAGTATTTTACAAATACACAAAGATTCCTAACATATCTATTTTAGGTATGTGTATGTACTAGTTCAGTCTACAATGGACAATAGCAGTAATGGATTAAGAAATAGGCGTAGAAATCGACCAATTATAGTTGAATGTGAGAAAAATAATCGACTATGATTAGTCGATTTCTGTGCTTACTCTTTAATCAACTACTATTACTGTCCATTGTAGACCATGCATAACAGTAGTTGATTAAGGAGTAAGCGTAGAAATCGACCAATCATAGTTGATTATTTTTCTCACATTCAACTATGATTGGTCAATTTCTACGTCTGCTCTTTAATCCACTATTGTTACTGCCCATTGTAGACTATGCACAAGTAAAACCGGCCTTATAAATGCTAATATGGCTTTCTGATTGGTTCATGCATTAACTTAAGCTCATCTTGAATCTTGGGCAACGTCTATGGATTCCGCTTTACATGTGATGGTATGTGTACAAGAAATAGTAAAATCAGAATTTATCTTTCAATTTAGAATTATTCTTTTTCCTTTTAATGTGAAGGGAGAAAGATAAATTTTAAATTAGTTCAGCTAAAAAATCCTATAATATTTTTTTCAGATCACGCATCAAAAAGTGACTAATGTATTAATGTAGTATACTTGTATTAATATTCAAAATGTCGTTTACATACAAGTATTATGCATGGCTAAATAAATGTACGACAATCATTAATAAAAAAAAACTAGAAAAAAAGCAAAAAAAAATACTTGCATTATTAGCAATTCATGAATTACAAAAAGAAATGGAAAAAGATTATCATGAAAAACGCTTTTGTGTTGAACCAATATTTAAAAAACGCCATATTCATGGATTTTATCATTCAATTTTTCCAGTCATGTCATTAAATGAAAGTCAATTTAGAAACTATTTTTGCATGACGGCAACACAATTTGAAGAATTATTACTTTTAGTTACTCCTCAAATCACCAAACAAACAATGATTCAAGAGCCAATTTCTGCCGAAGAATGGTTATCAATGACAATAAGGTTAATCTAAAAAATTATTTAATTACATTTGTTTTTTAAATATATTAATAAATTAATTATAATTTTTATTGTATAGATTTTTGGCGTCTGGTGATTCTATGACTTCTATGTCTTATCAATATCCCAATGGCTTGACAACTGTGAGTGACATTATTGAAGAAACATGTAATGCTATATGGAATAATCTTCAACAGCAAGTACTTCCATCTTCTTTAGCAAAAGAAGATTGGTTAAACATTGCACATGATTTTGAAGAATTATGGAATTTTAAACATTGTGTCGGAGCAATTGATGGAAAACATATTTTAATACAGGTATAATATTATGTATTGCATTGTTAATACGAGTTAAATATTATAAATATAAAAATTAAATAGCTATTTATTTTTTCAGTGTCCTAATAATTCGAGTTCATCATATTTCAATTACAAAAATAATCACAGTGTTGTTTTGCTTGGAATATGTAATGCAAAGTATATTTTTACATTTGTGGACATTGGAGCTTATGGTCAACGTAGTGATGGTAGCATCTTTAAAGGTTCCTTGATTGGACAATCTTTTCATAATAAACAAATGAATTTACCAGAACCAGAACCTATTACGTCGGATGGACAACCTTTACCCTACATACTTGTGGGAGATGAAGCATTTCAATTGTCAGATTACTTACTTCGACCTTATCCAGGAAAGGAAAATCTAACTCAAGATCGAATGATTTTTAATTATCGTCTTAGCCGTGCTAGAAGGACAATTGAAAACGCTTTTGGCATTTTAGTGAGTAGATGGAAAATTTTGAGGCGACCAATTATTTGTAATGTTAAACAAATAATGAAAATAGTTCAAGCAATAATATGTCTCCATAATTGGCTTCGCTTGCAAGATGTTGAGGAGAATCAATATATATCTCCATCAATGATTGATCAAGATGATCCAAATGGTTTAATTCTTGGTTCTTGGAGAAAATACACTGAAAATAGTGCACTTCGTGACATAACTAAATGCGGTACTAATACCAGTAGTCGCCAAGCTAGACAAATTCGAGAAGAATTTTGTCAATATTTTAACAATGAGGGAGCTATACCGTGGCAATTTGATCACTGTTAATATTATAGATTTTAATTTATAAATTTTATGTATTTAATTATATTTAATTAATGTATTTAATGATATTTAATACGTAATAAAAAAGAACATATAACGTAAAGATAAAATAATATATAATACAATAAGTAAAAATTATGCATGTTCTGCCAAAGCATCGTATATTATATCTAAAAACTTTTTCATTATTTTTCGCCGTTTGCGTAATCCCAATTCTCGCAGCTGGCACCCTAACATTGACAAAAAAGCATCAATTTCATCTGGAACTGGAATAGGCGGAAGATTAACAGGTATATCGTTATTGTCGCACAATGCATTTGCAATTTTGTCTATTGCACTGGCAGACTTCTCAAAATTACTCTTCTTTCTTTTATTGCGGGGTCCACTATCTAAAAAAGTCAATATTATAAAAAATAAATCACATTACATTTTATGTTCAATCAATACATACTTGATTCGTTTTCAACATCTTCAAAATCATCTATCTCAATATTACTATTGGTGCTGTAAATGTTAAAATTATCAATTATTAAAATGTCAAGGGTTAAAAGCGCAACAGCAAATTGATCTATACTAATGTTTTAGTTTATGTATAAATATAAATAGTTTATGTATAAATATAGATATTTCGATCAATACATTCAGATCATTTTCAAATTTAATACATGATATATAAAAAATAAAAAAAGAATGTTTCTGACCTATGTTTAGATATAATATCCTACTATAAAACCTGTATAATCAAAACTTATATGATCAAAAATTAAGTATGTATTTTAATACATAGATCTCAAAACCGTTCTTTTTTTTAGTATTTTAGTATTTTAGTATTTTATATTATATATTAATATTGAAAATGACTTGAATGTTTGGTTAAAACGTTTATTATATTTATGTATAAACTAAAACATTAGCATAGATCAACTTGCTGTTGCGCTCTTAACTCTTGACATTTTAATAATTGTTTTTATACAATTGAGCGATAATTACATAGATTAATATTAAAATCATTACAAATTGTATCAAATATGCTATTTTTGACATTTATATAAAATATATAATTCTTACGTTTTCAACAAGCAAGAATCTCGTAAAAATTCCATTGAATCATAATGAAGCCATTTCTTTCCATTATTTTTTCGAGCAGATCCACTGGCTTCTGATCTAATTATTCGGCGGTATGTGTCATGTAAGCTTTTAAATTTTGTTTTGGCTTCATTGGCTGTAATTTTCCCATTTAAAGCATTTGCTACTTCTTGCCATAAATTTTTTGTAATTTTTAAGTTGCGTAGTGATAATGGAAGTTTATAATTCCAAAGAGGTTCTCGTAACTGAACTTCTAAAATGAGAATTTCTTCATCATCATGACTAAGTTTTGTTTTTAAACCTTCATCTGAATTTCTTCGTTTCTCACAAGAATTTTGCTCAGATAAATGTATCGGTGTAACAAAATCTAAATACAAAACTTAAATATATTAGAAACAATAAAAAAGGTTTTCACATTATTTTGGTACAATTATTATCAAATTTATCACCTGTATTCTTCTTGTGCGATTGCACTGTTATTATTTGTTTTTTATCTATGCTTGACACTCTGCTTTTTATTATGG
>Ga0157364_1008815_pt1 | contig 10451 bp, 10 predicted proteins | sample AttsexASBM2_FD_111476 | JGI IMG/M metagenome (GOLD analysis project Ga0157364, IMG submission 111476) | Fungus gardens microbial communities from leaf cutter ant in Ribeirão Preto, State of São Paulo, Brazil - Atta sexdens ASBM2 | ecosystem: Host-associated > Fungi > Mycelium > Unclassified ... | reverse complement strand
TCGGAGAGCCTATCTTTCGGAAGGAGAGCCACTCGGGTCGTGTTTATCCTCTTCTTGAATGTTATCGCTTTTTATTTTTCTCTGTTATATCTGAGTGGACGGACTTGTGCGCCAAAGGTTCGGAGGAGATTGCGAGATTGCTTGTAATGATGATGATGAGGCCTCTATCGAGTCTTCGGAAGCGCGTCGCAGAATCGTGAATATACATTTGATTAAACGATTGCAGGCAGTGAAGAGAACGTGCTTTCGTACGAGGCTGTGCAGCAATTGACGATACAATATACGCGTCCCGTGATCGTTCTCGGACCACTCAAGGATCGCATCAATGATGATCTCATCTCCGAATTCCCTGATAAATTTGGCAGCTGTGTTCCACGTGAGTTGCTCGACAATTGAATGATCAACAATAGAGTTTTTCTTATGGAGCTGTATATCAATTTTTGCGCATTTGCCTGCAGACACAACTAGGAGTAGAAGAGAATATGAAGTAGACGGACGAGATTATCATTTCGTGGCGTCGAGGGAACAAATGGAGAGGGACATACAAAATCATTTGTTCATAGAGGCCGGACAATATAATGATAATCTTTACGGAACATCCGTTGCGTCTGTACGAGAAGTGGCTGAAAAGGTACGCATAATTTTAGTAACATAGAATCGACTTTTTATACACTTTACTTACGTCACATTGTATTATATTGATGAGAAATCACCAAAAAGGTTTGTAATTGTTACTTTTATAGGGCAAACACTGCATTCTTGATGTGAGTGGGAATGCTATCAAGAGGTTACAAGTAGCACAACTTTATCCTATTGCCATCTTCATTAAGCCGAAATCGGTGGAGTCTGTTATGTAAGTTCAATAATCGATCTTTAATACGCACAGATTTTATTGTTATTTATTTTGCTAAATCTAGCACTCGTAATTTTTCAGGGAGATGAATAAGAGGATGACCGAAGAGCAAGCGAAGAAGACGTACGAGCGTGCTCTCAAGATGGAACAAGAATTTGGTGAATATTTTACTGGTACGTTTACATTTACAAGACTTTCTATTAAATTCAATTTTATAATTTAAGAGGATTATTTCAGTTTGATTGTGTTACTGTAAGTCCGGAAGCAATCGATGCACAGTCATATTATATAGCTGAGATAAATTTATTTAAATGTAGATATATTATATTCCACCTAACTTTGACTGTAATTGACGTTTTTCTCACTTGATATTATTATCTCACTTACATAAGTGATCCTATTCTAATCTTACTATCAATTTTAACAAATAAAATTCAAGTAAACTATTTTTATTATTTATGATTTTTTATTATTAAAATGCTTATATTGTAATTGTTGCAAATACTCTAAACGTAATGCAACTTATTAAAATCAATTAAAATCTGAAAAAATTATGAAAGAAATCAATATTTGGCGCAATTAAAATATTCTTATCGCGATGATTAAATCACTATTTATTTGTAGCCGTCGTTCAAGGAGACACTCCCGAGGAAATTTACGTGAAAGTGAAGGAGGTCATCTCCGAGCAATCAGGACCGAACATCTGGGTTCCCTGCAGAGACCAGCAGCTGTGACGTCCTGCCCCCCACGCTCAGCATGGGCCCAACGCCTGGACCCTGCCACCGAGGCGACAAGCTTAGTTATTCACGATAAATACGATTAAGTGATGCTCTAACACCCTTTCCTAATTCCTTCTTCCCTCCCGTATCCCATATCCATGTAGCACAAAGTCCCTACTTAAGACGCGTAACACATGTAAATCGCCGCAGAGAATTTAAGCCGAAAGAATACTTAAAGACGATAGGACACACGATATCACCAACGATTTCCCTGCGGAGAATTGATAAAGTCAATCGGGACGTGATTTATTCTCCTCTAAGTTCAAAATCTAATAAAAGATTGTTAAGAGGGAAATGAGGAAAACTAAGCATTCGGGCGTGCTCATCGTGTTGAATTTTATCGTGACTGATATTTCTGATAAAAAATGACGGAGAGAAATTCGTAACTTTTATCGCATGATCGTCGATTATTCGTGTGTGTGATCGTCCCTAATTTTATTAATTAACCTCGCGAAAGAATTTAGAGGCGTTGTATGTATGTACAATTGCTCGAGAAGATTAGATCGGCGTATGCCGAAACCGAATTTGTGGGCAATTTGGAAGAGTTCTCTCGAATTCGACTGAACTATCAGCTACGAAATGCGAACGCTTTTTCGATCATACTCGGGCACGGTATTTTTTAATGTACTTAAGCGCAATTAGCGCGCCGAGAACGTCGAGCGAATTCGACGAACTCAATTCGAAAAAACGGGGGAATCACGGATAAGAGAAAAAACCGTAGCCCTCCCAGCGACGTTGTGTATGTGTTAATGAACCTCACAGGATTAAAAGAAACAGTAAAAAAAGCAGAAAAAAAGAGAAGAGAAGCCTCACAGGACAAATCTTTAGATGCTAGATACACATAACGATATATAATGTTTTGTACAGCTAGATGACTAAGCCAGTAATTGGGTTATGTGCAACATTATATTTGTGGAATGGGCGATGCGAGGAGAGAAAAGAAAAACGAGAGAAAGAGAGTGAGAAAGAGAAAGAGCAAAAAATACTATTGTAATTTAAATATCACTACTAAATTATTATTATAGTAGGTATTATTGTAAATATATATTAATATACTCGCGTGTATCGAGACGGAAAGGCGTAGTAGGTAAAGATAAGAGTCGAAGAAGAAGAGATAGAGGGAGGAAAGATGAGCCTGGCAAGGCTTTTCTTTCACGCGCGTCGGCTTTTTTTTCAGATACATGATGTCTCAGCATCGTGAAAAGATAAAAAAATTTTTCATGCCGATCATTCGCGCTTTCATAAAGCTTCAGCGCGAGCGTAGATGTATGCTGCTCCTTCGTATCTTAAGATAATTCTTGGCATCAGATCCAGCAGTCGTTGTTGATCAGGTCTAGCTTGCACGAGATCTTCAATGTATCCGGCTGAAAGGAAAAAAAAGAAGAGAAAATCATGTTCGTTAATGTACTTACGATTTCTATAGGGGAATCGCGAAAGGTGCGAATGGACAAAACTACGATTGTAACGATACAAAAAGAAAAGAAGACGCAGATACGGCCAATTGAGTTCTATCGTAGAATGAGAACTGCATTCACCGAATAATAAGCGAAGATTCTTCATCGATAAATTCGCATCCTAAATAAAACTCAATAAAAAAAAAATATCCCATCGCTTGGCCTTCACTTATTCATCGCGCTACGAGCTCGCGATCGCGTGCACTATGCACGATGCTTTGTCCGCTTGCTCCTTCCGTTTCCGTAGCATTAATCATGCGCGAGAAGGTACGATAATTGATTCTCTCAATGAAACACGAGCGGGAAATCGAATTGTTGCAAACACGAGGTGTTATTACGGTAATTTAATTGTAATATAGCCGCATTGTTGTCGTGATATGGAAATACGAGTCGCGAAAGACAATGGCGATGATAATGATAATGATGATGACGATGATGATGAGCCAACATTTGGACGCAACACGCGACGATCACTTCTGTCGCCTGGAATAGAGCCGAACGTTTCCTTTTCCTTATTTCGTAGTAACGTTCACTCGCGAGGAACAATAATATTGCGCGGACACGCTTTCGGGCTATTTTTTTCCTATATCGCGAGTTCTAGATTATTATTAAGCGCGATTATATCATACGAGATAGAATGAGGTACGAAGCGACGAGCTTCGGCTTGTGCCTGAAGGACAGAAGGCCTGGCTTCGCCGAGTTGAAAGATGTCTGTCTCGATGTAAAAGACCGTATATAAAGAGAATAATTACCGCAGATACCTATTATACACCTCTATAGTCTATTTAATAATATTACTTATTAAATTGTCAATCTCATGTTCACCTTGTTTCATCGTTTTTAAATAGTTAATAAACGTTTTACCAATTTTACTACTGTAGTTTGGTATCCCCATCCTTCTTTTTCATTCCTTATTTTTATTTAGAGAATACAGAAATTATAATTAATATTTTGATAAAAGTAAAAGAATATTCTATTAAAAAATTAATTGCTCACATATTTGTAAATGACAATTTATTTGGTACAACGTATCTTCAAAATCAATTTTAAATTTAAAAGTTAATTATCATTTTTAATATTGCATCTTATTATACATAAAAAAATAAAAATATAAGTTTTGCAATATTGAAATATAATAAGATATAATAAGATATATAAAAAAATTAAAATCTTGTTATATTTAATATGTATGTTCAGTGTTTTAGCTGGTTTTAGCGACTAAGTGATTGGGGTTAGTGAATAGGAATAAGAATTTCAGTAAAAATACTCGTTTTTATTACATCGATTGGATAACTCGTTATTGTTATTAGCGAAAAAAAATCACAAATATTTTTTTCTTCATTTAGAAAGTTATTCGTCGGGTCCATCGTGACTCGCTTGTAACGACTACGGCAATGACAATAATAACGATTTCCTCTTTACACGAATCACAGTAAGACTCTAATTTGTTCATCAGCTTCAACGTTGTTTCGAACTAAATCTCTGAAATAAAATATATATTTGTATATATATATATTTATTTATATTTATATATTTGTTCATATTTTATATATATATATTTGTATATAACTTCTGTTTTTCTTTATCCGCATTAAAGCAGCAGCATTAACACATTTAGAAGTTTTTTTTTTAATATATAAATACAAGGAGGGCAATAGAAGGGAGAGGCGTTGTGTGAATGTTACACGACTAAGAAAATTTACATCCATCGTTTAACTACTATGTATATATGGTACAATAAAAAAGCGCGTAGTCATAGATGATAATAGTAGTAGTAGTAATAGTAATAGTGGTAGTAGTAGTAGTAATAATAGTAGTAATAGTAGTAGTAGTAGTAGTAGTAATAGTAGTAGTAGTAGTAGTAATAGTAGCAGCAGCAGCAGCAGTACTGATAGTAGCTATAGTTGCGGTAGTAATAGCGGAGTACTATAGTATAATAGTAAATAATATTTCTAGTAGTCGCAACATATATACATACTTAATTCATGTCATATAACGTGACTAAATCGATTAATGTTTTATATTATACACAAATAGTATATCCTATTATAAACAAATACCGCGGTCTACTTACATTTTAACTACTTAAGAATAAAAGATACAGTACGTACATACCACGGATTCTTATCATTCTGTCAGACAGAAAAGTAATTTTTCTGCGTTTCACTCCTCTTTATTTCATTTTTCCTTTCTGAAAATATGTATATACAATCGGCAAAATGTAACCGCGCCCTTATTCACTTGACATCGTTAGTTAAATAAAAATTATAAGGAGTTGCCCGAGTGCACGCTGTCGCTTGCGCAACAAATCGCGTCGCATCAACATTAATTAATATCACTCAATATTAATTAAATGAAAGGAACGATTTTGCTAAAGTTTTTACAAATTTACAGATACACAGAGATCTAAAAATATTTCATTATTATTAAAATAATTAAAATAATAGAACTCTTACGGAGTCATAGGTACCTAGGATTCAAAAAATCAAACTTTTCATATATTTTTAAAGTTTGATATCTTAAAGAACATTCCTGTACAATTATAAATCAGTTCAACAAGAAACAGAAAAGTTACACAAAATTATAGTCGAGCGCGCTAAATAATTAGACGTATACTCAAAATAACCTTCATCAAGCCTTCGAGCAGCAAAAGATTTGTTTTATAGTGCTGTGTGGAATAGGTCATTATAAATGTAAAACTTTAAACGCACTTTTTTTTTCGAAACATGCTTTTGAAAATGCATGATCACTGTATCTTGAAAATGGCTTGACCGATTTTTAATCACTTTTTCTAGACATTCAAAACTGGTTTTTTACATAGGATTTTTAAAAATGATGCTCCGTTTTTTATCCGCAATCAAAAAATAAACAAAATTTTTGATTAAAAAATTGATATTTGACTAGCTGTTATTTTGTTCGAAAAACAGTTACGTCAACTATTATATTTATGTTTCAACTTTATAAAGCTTATGTCGTTTTGTTTTTAGATGAATTTTGTGGAAGTGAGTTACCGCAAACAATATTTTTTAAAACAAGCTTTATAAGAAAACGTTAACATTCCCATTTTTATTACTTTTTAATAAAATTTAAATGACAAAGAAAAAAAATATACTCTTTACGGTGAAATAAACCCGACTTCTTTATCTCTTTTCGTTTTTCTACAAAAAACTTCACAAAATTATAGTTTATTTTAATATCTAGGTACTCATGCTTCCTTGAGCTGATGACAATACTGCAAAAGTTCTGACATTCTCCAATCGGCTTAAACATCCTATATCATTATTTTAATCTTAATGAAATTATTTTCAAATCAATATCTAACTAAATTTTTACATACTTCGATAAAATCGTTCTTTCATTAATTATATCAATAATATTAACGATATTAATTAATTATCCCTTGTAATGAGATTTTTTTTCTTCAACTAGCTACTGTACACTCATACGCACTGATACGCGTCGCTTGCACGAACACACGCATTGGCATACGCATCTGTAGTCAGTACACTACCAAGTTATTTTCAAGAATACACGTGGATTTTTCCCTGAGACTGATTATAACGATTGAAATCTCTGTGCTGCACATGGCGTTAAAATAAACGCGTTTTACAGCATTTCTAAGCATCCTAAACGAAACTGAACTATCTGGCCGCATTCTTTTTTTCTCATCTCATTTAACATTTCTACGCATACGCTAATATCTTCGTCCGTCCAAAAATCAATACAGGAACGTCGCGAGACAATAAGTACAATCGATATATTTTCCCCGAATTGGTTCCGTCCAAGTTTAAAATAATTTCTCACCTTTCTTATATAAAATTTGCATTCCTAAATTGCTTTAATCAAATACGGCATCGCTTTGATGATCGAAACTCGCTGATTTATCTCTTCTTTAATTCTCAAAATTCTATGTATCGAATTAGTTACAATAACAATTAAAAAAATTTTATTAGATATTTTTCCATTTGACTCTTTCTTTATTTATTATACTTAATTGCATTTTCTTGTACTCTATACAAAGTTCTCTTCTTAATTTTAGAGGTTCTTTTTAGCGAGTCTCCGATCGTCGATATGATGTATTAACATTATCCTGGTATAATCACAAAAACAGAAATAATTTGAAGACAAAGTGTAAAAAATGGATATATTATTGCACAGTGAGCGTTTTCAAACGGCATTTTTTGGCCGCTTTAGTCCTTCAAAGTAATTATCTATCTTTTCTAAACTCTTAGAAATAATCATATATTTACAATTAGACCATCAACGAAACAAAAATTTATTTCGCGAATTGCACTTCCCATATTACAAAAATTGAGCCATTGACACCTGCTGAATCTATGTTTTATTCAAATTAAAATTAATCGCTACACACAATGGAAGCTGTACAAAACAAAGAACTTGTATAAATTAAAAGTTGATTTTTTTGTGTATATTATGTACACACAGCTCCATATAATTATACGTATATTTGTATATATATTATGTACTTATATATGTAATGTATATATAATATATATAATGTATATATAACATATATACATATATACATAGATATACATACAAATATACATATACAACTGTATAGTTATGCAACACAGAATATTAAAAATAGTGAAATACTAAAAATAGAACTAGACAACAGATATGCACCTTTAATATGTGTGACGGTGTCTTCTTAATGGATCAAATATTCTGAACTCAATGAATTGAAATTCAACTCATTTAGCGTTTCAAGCACCTATTCGAATGGTCAATTAACACATTTCATAAATATAACTCGCATGTATAATATACAACTCTTTTATAACATAAGGAAAAAACAAAGACTAAACTGTGGTAACGTTATCGTTCGCGATAGTAATTATGTTACATTCTCGACTCTTCCAATGACGCGTTCGGTAATAGTTCAAAGAGGAAAATTAATATTAACGCACACGGGCGCGCATTTTAATTCTACAAATCTCGGAGAGAAGTCCCTTAAAAACAGAGAAACTTCTTGAAGCCACGTACGAGATAAAAATATATCTGGTATGACAGCTATGTTTTCTCGCACTCTTAATATAATTATTACTATTTACGTTATTATTATTTTTATTATTACTATTCCGAGACTTGGTTCAACGATTGAGAAAATCTACTCTCAAAGAATTCGTTTTCCCGTCGCCTTAATCACCCACAAAACAACATGTCTCCCTCTTTTCATTCGCTTATAAACGTTACATTAACAAACTTCTGATTATTTGTTCAGTCCTTAAGAGAATTAATAAAATATCCTCATTCTATGGATATATTACGTATATATATATATATATATATATTCCCAATTCAATACTGCTATATAATGTCACAGGTAGCTGTTTCCCCACTCTTAGCTGCGCATTAAATAGTAGATAGTTTTGTTTAAAATTGCATTTGCACAGCTATGTGCTTCGAAATTAATTTAATTGCGCGTTACGTTCCCGGCATGATATCGGGATTACCGATCGGGAATACCGATTTTTTTTATTTCGATTGACAAATTCATCACTTGAATGAAGGAACGGAACCGATTATATGTGCGTATCTCTTATCACTTTAGTCAAGCTTCATTTCATTACTGCACTGTAAGAGATCGAAAGGAGAAAATCATTATCAGTATCGGTTCGATTTACCTTCGAAGCAAGATAAATCGAAAAGTCAGTCTTTAGACATGTAAAAGCACCGATCTTCATTGTTGTATCGATCAGTCTTTCTTTCTTCAGAGACGAGACGTTTTCCAGACAAACAGATTTGCATCAATTAAGATTATTTCCATAGCAGTAACCTGATCATTTTTCTCGATGCTTCATAAAACAATCAAAATGATCTATTCTTATAATATTATTCACTGTTTAGCAATATAATTCTTAAAAATCGCTATATTTTTATATAATTTTAATTATATTTTGATAGGGCATCGGTTAAAGAACCGCTCAGTCCGCAGAATTTTTGTTACGTGTTTCTTGTCGTTTTCTTCCATGTTGCCGCTCACGTTTTATAGCTTTGCCTTCAACTTTTTTCTGATGTTCCTTGGCTGAAATCGAAGTTGATGGTTTCGATATCTGGGGAGATGATTGCCCCAGAGAAGCCTCTTGTCACCTAAGACTGATTAGCACTTTCTCTACGTTTAACAGAGACTTCACCTTGTCGTTGTACTTGATAAGAATGACCTTGGAACCACGCACATTAATCCTTTCGCCGCCACTCAACAGGTGACAACAACGAGATTGTTCCAAGAAATCTGGCAACTTTAGCTCACGCATGACCTCACGATGAGCGATTGCAGGCGGTCCAGAATGTGCTTTCGGATTAATTTGACGGAGAAGAGCATCGCGACTCTTTATCTTCAAAATCGCCATGAGATCTTGAAGCAGCACCCATTTGTCAGGATCGTTATTCAAGGTGAACAAGACAGGCAAGTTGATATCGCTTACTTCCATTTCGATATCATCTAATTCATCTGATTCAGGATTGTCCGATGGAACATCATCGAGCGGATTGTAACCCGTCTCTTCTGGATCTGAAAAGAATTCCATAGAAGATTAAAAATATATTTGGAATTTATATATATGATATTCACAAAACTTTTAAGAATTCTGAAGAATTTGTGCTAATAATAACGTACCAAAAATTGAAGATGGACCAGCGAATGACCATGGCACGGTGGTACGACCTTGGATGTCAGCCAAGTGCTGTTCTAGAATGACATTAGCATCGGTATCAACAGCTAACATCAAAGGCGTTTGTCCGGAATAAGTAGCCAACAATGGATCGGCCCCGTACGACAATAGCAATCGCACAAGTTCTGTAGCACCATTCTCCGCCGCTTCATGAAGTGGTCTAATAATATATATATAAAACTCTCTATCAATCATCATAATCTATAATCGCCTATACATTTATCAAATTACTCGTAGATTTAACAGGAAAGTTATCATAAAAAATTTAACGAAAGTATTACCTAATACCACCATTAGCACTCTCGCTTACGTTCGCACCGTAAGCCAGTAAGAGTTTTGCGATCTCCAGATGACCCTTGGAGCACGCCTCATGAAGTGGTGTATATCCTGCGTTGTCTTTAGGACTCGGCGCACTATTGAGCTTTTCCAGACAATAAGCAGTCACATCCTGCGGCGGAATATAAACAGATTAGATAATTCGCGTAAATCGTTAATTTTGTCGCATGATGTAGCAATGTGATTATTATCTTACCGTGTAACCGAGACGGGCAGCGCGGTGTAATATGGTTTCCCCGACGCCCTTCTTGATAACCCACGTTCTAATCTCAGATTGAATATCGGCTACGCACTCCGGACTTGGTTTGTTAGCTTGACTTTGCTGTAAAGT
>Ga0157364_1008814_pt1 | contig 10453 bp, 4 predicted proteins | sample AttsexASBM2_FD_111476 | JGI IMG/M metagenome (GOLD analysis project Ga0157364, IMG submission 111476) | Fungus gardens microbial communities from leaf cutter ant in Ribeirão Preto, State of São Paulo, Brazil - Atta sexdens ASBM2 | ecosystem: Host-associated > Fungi > Mycelium > Unclassified ... | reverse complement strand
TAGCGTACGTATAAAAAAATACCTGTCTCTTAGATTTTCATCTTTAATAACATATCTCACAGAGAATCAAATCGATTTTCAGACAGTTATGAACCTTCCCATGTTAGAAAAATAACATAAATAAGAAGTATTAAGAAGAAAAATTAGAATCATATTAGAATCATATAAAATTAGAATTAAATAAAAAATATGAATATTTAAAAAGAAGAATAAATATTTTAAAGAAAATAAGAAGCATTTCCAATGAGAGTTAAAGTATCTAGCGTGTGTATATATGCGATTGAATTATACAATCGTGTAAATTATTGTAAATGCTATTAAGTTTAAGTCTAAGAAAAATAATTTTAGATTTGTAAGATAAATGTGTTATGAAAAAGAAATAGTAAACTTTATTATTATTCAATGTAAGTTCAAATTAAATTTATTATTTTCATTATTACTTTTGAATTATAATTACCTTTCATTATTTATTTTTATTAATCATCATTCTAATTTTAAATTATTTTTACAGTTTTTGTTACTCGATCTAGTAGCACCAAGTGTTTTTACATGAAAAATTTTTCTATTTAAATTAAATTTTTTTATTTTATACGGTAATTCTTTCATTTTTTGTGATAATACTTAAATTGAGCAAGTTAATGTAATTTTGTGATAATATTGTATATATTTGTATATTTTGTGATAATATTGTGATAATATTTTGAAAAAGAATTAATCACTATTTTAGTTGGAAGAGAAAATGTCGTTGAATGAATTGTGATATAATAATTTCATTTAAAAGGAATTTAAATCATTTGGATTAAGGACTGTCCAAGAAAAAAACCTTCTCACACAAAAACTCACATATTCTCCAACCACTTTAAAAAAAAATTTTTTAATTTAGTAGGCTTTGCAATGAATGTAAGAAACGATTGAAACAATTAGATTCGTAATCGCTTTGTTCTTAGTTGCAAAATGGCAAGTGAAGTAGAAACACGCAAATCCAAAATTTTTCAAGAACACCCAGAGTGGAGTTTCATCAAAATCACGCGGGAGGCGGGAGTTTGCAGGAAAACGTGTCAATAGTCATAGGCGTTTCAAGGAAGACTTGATTATCAACCGTAAAGAAGGATCTGGAAGGAAAAAGGGTTTTCAGAGTTCAAAAACAGCGAAGAAAGAGGGTATCCGAGGAAGTGATCGAGATCACCATAAAAAGTATGATGGAGGGAATTTCAGAAAAAATTAAAAATTTTTGTCAAAAATAGTTTTTAAGAATTTTTTAAAATATAGTTTTAATTGTAATTAAAAGACGTTTCTAAAATGGGTTTGTTTTTGAAAATCGGTCAAGTGGTTTGGAGGATATGTGAGTTTTTGTGTGGGAAGGTTTTTTTCTTGGATAGTCCTTAAAATAAGAATCCTTTAATAAGATATACATATCCTACTAAAAATTCTAAGCATGTCCGTATATGAATTTGAACCTGGTCAAATGTGGTTTTTTGCACTGGAAATATAACGGAATTTCCGTGCAGCAAATTCGATTTGAATAATCTGGAATTCCAAATATGCTTCGGACAGAACGGAATTTGTAGACAAGAGTCGGCATGGAACATATCTGGAACTTCATATGTAATTTAGATATAACAGGATTTTCAGTGCAAGAAATCAATGCAAGAAACATTTGACCAGGTATGTTCAAATTCATATACGGACATGCTTGGAATTTTTAGCAGGGAAACGTGTCAATTAGATAGACAAAAAGATGTCTTTTAGATTTTTAAAAGATATCTCATTATGTCTTGCATTTTTTCTGAAAAGATATCTTTTAGAGACCTAAAAGATGCAATAGTTTAAGAGTAAGTTTGTCTTTCAGATAAAATATCTTGAAGATATCTTAAAGACACCTCGTAGAATTCTAAAAGATATCTTTAGACTAAAAGATGTTTTTTTAGATATCTTTTAGATGTCTTAAAAATTTCTTTTTAATGTTTTGAACATATTTTTTAGATATCTTGAAGATATCTTAAAAAATAATTCCATATTTAGAAAACGAATAAAAATATTATGGTATCTTTTTATCAGAAAAATATAACTTTTTTTTATTTTGAAAACACATTTCATTTATTTTTAATAATCATCATATATAATATCATATATTACATATCATATACTATATTACATCAAGAGATGCGGTAGCGTCTCCCGTCAAGTATATTTTTGTAATACCATACATTATGAAGGAGATGATATCACATGTCTACTAAAAAGAGACGCTACAGCGTATCCTTTACAAAAAGAAACACACTTATGTAATTAAAAATTATTGTTTTCTTTAAACAAATGTTATAAAAAAACACATATTGGGAAAGAATATAGATTTTTATAATTAAAATGAGATAACAATCATGTCCGTAAGTGTACTTGATGCGTAGATATGAATATGTGCACATATTTTTCAGCCCAATTTATGTCATTTATTCATTCAGACACGTCGTCGTCGGTATCGTCGTCGTCGTTGTCATTATCATCTTTGCAAAATTTTGTCCCCTTTTACTGCACTTTTGTAACATTCGAAATTAGTCCCACTCGATACGGTCAATGTCAAGTATACGCGATTCTCCAACATTGCATCCGAAGACGCTATACGCGATAATGATATCTTTAACAAGCATCATTGTCGATTGTGAGCTTTAGTTTTTAATATGTACGAAAAAAAGGATATAACAACATGTGAATACAAAATTTTTCGTTCACATTATTATATTGGGTTGTCCAGAAAGTTCGTGCCGATTTTGAAGGAAAATAGAAACGCAGATTTAAATTTTAGTATATATTTATTAAATTTAAATCTTTTGCGGCACGAACTTTCCGGACAATTCAATATATATATATATATATATATATATATATATATATATATATGTGTGTACTTCTTTACTTTTTATCCATCTATCTTTTACCTCAACGCACTATCGCACTCTTTTAGATAAATAGCAACCAACTTCTTTTTTGTTGTGTCACGAATCATGTACGCATGTATGTATAAACGTATATATAAACATATGTATAAACGTAAACCTGTCCGCGTAAAAAAAAAGCAATAACAGCTGTGAAAATAAACATGCAGCGCGAACTTTCAGCAATTCGATGGGCCGCAAATAATCACGGTTATGTTATAAAGAGTTCTGCAACGTTATAAGCGATAATTTTTCTCGTGAGGCACTTATGATCAAAATTGTTTTTTATACAACTGCTGCCTATAGATAAATTCCGAGTAACCTCGCTGCAGCGAAGAATGTATCTCAGCGTCAGTCTTTGTCACATTCCATCTGCGTGAGATTCGTGTTGTTTTTTTTATAGTTTAGTGATTTACCATTTAGCTGGTAGAATATTTTTATGTGATTAAGTAAAAGTGAAAGTGATAGTTATAATAATGTTATAATAATGCGATTTTTTTTTAGAAAAAACTTTTGTAGAAAACTTTTTTCCGAAAACTTTATAACAATAACAACAACTGAGCAACTTGCAGGAGTTACTTGAAATACGCTACGAGCATCCCGTTGAGGGAGTAAGTAGTTTTTCTTTTTTGTGTATGCTAGATTTTTTTATTGAATTTATGCTTATGATGTTTACTTTTTATTTTTCCAATACATCATAGTTGACGACCTAAGAGTTGTACGGCTCCAATTACGAAACAAGGTGGGGGTTCTAGTAATTCTTTTGGTAAATTCATTATAATTATATTTATAAGTTATAAATTATAACTTATAATTTATAATTTATAATTTATAATTTATAAATTACACATTGAGTATTTTCTAATTATCTTGTTTCTAATTTACTTTGTATAATACTTTTTTAAATTCACTTTGTAATCCATTTTTTCAGGAGACACATCGTAGTCATATTAGGATAAGAGAGTTCATGAAGCAGTTCAATCGAATGATGATTCCAGAAAGACGATGGGATCGGGAGAAAAGTGTAGATATATGGTAGATATTATATATGGGGTATGTAGATATATAGGAAGATGACTTCTTCTTGGCTAAACTGTTTGGCCTTCGGTCATAACCGGAGCCAGAAGACTGGAATTGTAAGTTGATAAAATCTTATTGTTGAATTTTAAAGGATACATATATAACTTTTATATATATATATATATGTATATATTTTTTATATATTGTTATATATTTTTTTATCTTGTAGAAAGCTGAGGCGGCGACTTGTGGTGGCGGCGCAAAGCGGAAAAAATGGAAATTTTATTTCCTTGAGAATGATTAATATTTGTCCTTAAAAACATTGAAACAAGTCTATTAACTGAGATCATGCTGTAATTTTTCTATTGCAATTTCATTTTCATTTTTATCACTGTTAGATTCATTATAAATAATTTATAAGATCAAAATTATCATTGCTACTGCAATCAAAATTGTCAAATGCAATAATGAAGAACATTTTGGTTGAAAATGATGCAAACAAATTATATGTTACAATATTTATGCATGGCATCTACAAACAAAATAATAAAATATATATTTACCTTATTTCTTTTCTTTTTCACGCAAATTGTTACTCTCTCTCAGCAGATTTTTTTTTAATGTTAATCGATCGCCAACATTAATTTAATCATTCAAACAATCTAAAAATTTTATGTTTTATATTTACCTTAATATAAACGTTTTTGCTTTTATAATGTCATAAATTATCATAAAATTGTTCTAAATTTTCAGTAAATTAATTTGTGCATATCATCGAGATCAATCATACAAGTCAATCGAGATCTCGCAATCGTGTACAGCATGAAAATGTTTGAGTCACTGCATATCATCGTTTCGCGAGGATCCAGTTCTCGCGGCAATAAAGTTGCGTTATGTATGCGTATTTGCGCACACGCGAAATCCGTAAATGCCTTAACAAGGTGATAGAACTTTCGACGATTGCGGCCCGCGGCGCATTTTGGAATGAGTGCAGGGTCCGTGGGATAGGCGCGGGATGGCGGGAACAGCGGTGGCAGCGGCGACCTGCGATAGGGTGGCGGCGGCGGCGGTAGCAGTGATGGTTTGCGGTGGGGTGGCCACGGCAGGATCCTAATGATATGTGACATCACAACATGGTGGCACATATCATAGATATGTTTACGTAAACACCGATAGCCGACACTGGGGACCACCATCCCATCCCTTCTTTCCCGATACGTACGATTACTTCCGCCGCGTGCCACCCCTCCCCCCTCCGCGTCCTTTTCGCCTACCGTTGGGCTAGAATCCGTTATACTGTACTTGTTTCCAACAATGACGGGATCGCTAGGAGAAGTGTATGCATTATCAAGGAATTTTTGAAGGAGATTAAATTTATCGTGTATGAATAAATGTATTTTTGTCGAGCAAAGATTCAATATTTTTTTAACATACCTTGTACACACCACATTCAGTATTAAAGAATATATAGTATGCATACATCGACCTGTTACATATAAAAGAAAGCATCCTTATAGTTCTCTTACAGGTATAACAGACATTTAGATTCTGTGACTTCAGAGTCTCATATCTATTGACTCATTAATTTTCTGTGCTCATAAAACTTTTCATATTTATTAAGACATTTACAGGAGAAAAGAACAATTAATATTCTTGAGACTTCCACGGATCCTTTCTATATAAAGATTATGTGTTTCGCGGATTTCTTTCATGTCTCCAGATCCATTCTTGGAATGCCAACGTTTCGTGAACCTCACTTCATCAAGGTGAGGAATAGCCTGATACTGAGCTGTTTCTCCGGGTCGTTCTCCTTTTATATATATAAATACATATTATGCTTGTTGGAATGGTGAAGGGAAGGAAGAGAATTGAGGATGAGGATGGAGAAAGGGGTGGGGAAAATCGGTCAGTCCTCATTAACCGGGAGAATAGGGATTTTTCATATTTTATTTATGTTGTAGTCATTATCTCTATTTAGATTGTTAGGATGTTTTTATATTTGTATGGCTTCTCTATACTTTTTTGAAAAGTATGATGTAATGTTGGCTATTGTGGTCGTTTTGTCAACAGTATTTGACAACAGTTTGAAAACAGTTTTTGTTCTGTTTCGATGTTATGTTCTGATAGTGCTGATTGCGTGACGTGTTTTAAACTGACATCATGTTGGTGTTTTTTTATCCATAGATTGATCATTCTCCCAGTTTCTCCAATGTATACTTGCCCGCAGGAACAAGATATTTTACACTCTTGCGGAGCTGAATGAATGGAGGTCTTCGATTTTTAGATTTCTTTAAGATTTGTGCTATCTTTTTGGGTGGTTTAAAGATAATTCGGATATTGTGTTTGTTTCATATCCTGCTAATCCGATCTATTGTTCCTTTGACATATGGGAGAATGGATAGGATCCTCTCGTCTGATTGTGTGTCAAAGACCGTTGTCTTGTTTGCATATTTATTGATTGTTTTGATTATATCTTTTTTTGTCGTGTCTGAAAAACGTGTCCGTTTTTCTGTAAGACTATTTTTAAGTGATTGAATTCTGTCTATAGATGTTCTTTGTCAGAGATGGTGAAAGCTCTATGTACAAGTAAATTGATTGCAGATTTTTTGTGCTGGATGATGGTGTGATTCGACTTTAGCAAGCACCAACAGGTTCTAACTTCGCAGTGGCACCTAGAAAGATCTGAAAGGAAGAGATTATCAGTTAAATAGAGTCAACCATCTACCGATTCCCATCAGAACAAGCAGACAATATTCGCATACAGGTAATCAGGTATCCTTTCCAAAGCCAAATCCCCTCCACCAAACATTACAAGAGCGATTGGCCTTCCAAGATCTGAACAAAGACACAGACATCATCGTACCTCCAGCCGATAAAGGCAACATGACAGTAGTCATGAATACATCAGACTGTAAGAAAAAGATAAAGAATCTCCTCTCGGACAAAGCATAAAAAAGTTGACAAAAATTCAACTAATACAATCGCGTAGAACACTAAGATCCTGTTGGAAAAAAGCAACATTCTCAATAAAACCAAATAACATTAAAATCTACACATTCTCTCCCACCAAGACTATACGGACTACCAAAAGTACACAAATCAAACATCCCACTCAGACCGATTGTTAGCGCCATACACTTCCCGACAACTTATCCCGCTTTCTAGCAAACACTACAATCCCTCACTGGAAAATCCGAATCACACATAACTAACTCAACGGATTTCATACAAAAGATCCAAAAAATCCGACTACGTCCCATAGACCTGCTCGTAAATTTCGACATAGAATCCCTTTTTACACAGTCCCAATAAAAGACACATTAAACATAAAGGCCTCACATTAAGTCCCCTCCAACTTTATCGTTAATAAAGCACTGCTTAATAACCACTTACTTCTCCTATAATAACTAATTTTATGAACAAACTTCAGAAGGAGCAATGGGCTCTGCTATTTCTCCTGTAATCACAATAACTTCATGGAGCATTTTGAGAAAGAGGCCCTCAGAAAATACTCAAAAAACCAGAAGTTTCCGTTATGTAGACGACACATTCGTCATATGGAGACATGGTAGAGCCGATCTGCGTAAATTCCTTATTTTCCTCAACAATCAACAGCCAAATATGGTATCCACTTCACCATAGACATAGAGGAAAACGGAAAATTCTTCTTTCTGATGTTCTTGTCTCTAAGAAAGCTGACAATACCTTAGGCTATCAAGTGTATAGAAAACCAACACAGATAGATACCTACATGGAGTCACACCACCATCCAGTACAAAAACAGTCTATAATTAATTCACTTTCATAGAGCTTTCACCATCTCTGACAAAGAACATCTACAGACAGAACTCAATCACTTAGAAACAGCCTTACAGAAAAACGGACACGACAAAAAATGCATAATCAAAACAATTAATAAACATGCAAACAAGACAACGGTCTCTGACATACAATCAGACGAGGGAATCCTTTCCATTCTCCCATATGTCAAAGAAACAATAGATCGAATTGACAGGATATTAAACACAATATCCGAACTATCTTTAAACCACTCAAAAAGATAAGATAAATCTTAAGAAATCCTAAAGATTAAAGACTTTCACTCAGCTCCGCAGGAGTGTAGAAAATATCTTGTTCCTGTGGGCAAGTATTCATTGGAGAAACTGGAAGAATGGTCAACCTACAGATAAAAGAACGTGATGTCAGGTTAAAATATGTCACGCAATCAACACTATCAGAACACAACATCGAAACAAGACATCAAATACTGTTTGACAAAAAGACTACAATAGTCAACATTACATCATACTTTTGAAGAAAGTATAGAGAAGCCATAGAAATACAAAAACATCTTAGTAAGTCGCATGGGATAGAACTTCCTAGCTGAGTGCTTCCAACGTGTCCCGAACTGATTTTGCCGTATGTGATGGAGCATTGTCATGGAGAAAAATGACCTTGTGTTACTTCTTTTGGTATTCTGGTCGTTTTTTTTTAAGCAGTAAACGGTTCAAATCGATCAATTGTTGTTGATAGCATTTGGTATTAACCGTTTCGCCAGGCTTCAATAGCTCATAATAGACCTTCTGGTCCCACCAAACACAGAGCATCGTCTTCCTGCCAAAGCGATTCGGTCTTGCGGTCGATGTGGATGGTGCGCCTGGGTCTATCCATGATTTTTTGCGCTTGGGATTCTCAAAAAAATCCACTTTTCATCCCCAGTAACAATACGAATGCAAGAATGACTTTCTTCTGTATCGTTCGAGCACAATTTCACATGTGTTTTTGCGCCTCTCCATCTGTCTCTCGTTCAATTCATGTGGTACCCATCTGCCGACTTTCTGAATCTTTCCCATCTCTCGTAGGCGATTGGAAACAGCTTGTTGACTACGCTCAATTGTTTTGCGAGTTATTTTTGTGTTTGTGAATCATCCAGCAATGCTTGCAATTCCACGTCTTCGTACTTTTTGGGCGGTTTTCCGTGTTCCTTGTCTACAACATTGAAATCTCTAATTTTGAAACGCTGAAATCATCGTTCACACGTTTTTTGCGATGGAGCATGTTCACTATAAGCTTCTCCAAGTAATCGGTATGATTCCACAGCAGTTTTCTTCAAGTGAAAACAAACAATTAATGCTGTCCGCGAATGCTCCTTATTTAGTACAAATTTTCGTCATATTAAACACAGCAACACAATACTATTCAATCAAAAAAAATACTTTTCAATCAAATCACTTTGCGCGTTTGACACTTGGCTATGGTACAATAAAATGGAGTATAATGTTAAATCTTTGTACTTCACACTGCATTGGTACGCCATCTGTTTCTCAAATCGTCATTTCATACTTGTACACCTGGTAAAGACACACTATTATCATCCGACAATTAACAATCAAATACCATACATTAGAAATTGTGTCAAAGCAAGGCTCAAAGCAAGGCATGTGTTAAAAGGCTTCATCTTAACTTCTGTACAATTGTTAGGGACGGAGAATTATCCATACAAACAATGAGCTGCAGGTAATTGGAGATCAAAAGTTTCCACATAAGATTCTTGCGCAAATTTTCTAGCAGTAATTGTTGTCAAGTTGGCTACAGTTACAAAAGATTTGGAAAAGGATTATACGATGAACAAGATATAAACACCATATAAGATTAAAGCAAGCATGATCAATCTTTGGATATGCTAGTACTGAAAATCTAATAAGTAATGTAAACTGTATGTTTGATGAAAAAAATGATATATATCATCATCAAAAGCGAATAAATTTTACTAAAATTTTAACTACCCTTAAACTCGTATACAAATTTTTTATGATAAATAATTGGACACATTTTAATAAATGTAACATAAATTAAAATATGCACATATATATATTTACATCTAACTTATATATTGTATTTATTAAATATATCTGATAAAAATTTTGTACATACCTGTTTCCGGTTAGTTGCGAAGCCATCTATCAGAAGATCTAATATATCTAATTATTATATGCGATATAGGTAAATATCATATAATAGATTTGACGATTGAAAAATTTTAATTAAAGAATTAAATTACCTGTGATAAAAGTAATTTACATCTTTGATCTCGAGCTTCATTGATGTGTCCGCTACCGAAAACCGGAAACAATGAAAAACCACAATGCATGAGCTCGCGGTTAATAAAGTTCCGCGTAATTCAAATCAGTCGTTTATATTCTTTCGCATTCTTTTATTGATTCACGTATAAAATATACTATTTTTATGTTGGGATATATAAGTACAAATTTTTAATTCTTTAACATAATGTATTAGCCAGGTTTATAAACTTAAATCCGCTGTTTTTAGTCAGAAAAACTTTTTTTTCCTAGGAAGCAAAAACAAATTTATTCAAAGCCCTCGCTAACTATACATTTTTCCCATCTTTCGGGCAATTTGTGTATACCACGTCAAAAAAATTCTTCATCTTTCGAGGCAAACCACTCATCAAGCCATTTTCGGACGTCTTCGTAAGAATC
>Ga0157364_1008813_pt1 | contig 10453 bp, 3 predicted proteins | sample AttsexASBM2_FD_111476 | JGI IMG/M metagenome (GOLD analysis project Ga0157364, IMG submission 111476) | Fungus gardens microbial communities from leaf cutter ant in Ribeirão Preto, State of São Paulo, Brazil - Atta sexdens ASBM2 | ecosystem: Host-associated > Fungi > Mycelium > Unclassified ... | reverse complement strand
TGTGCCATACTATAAATGTCGCCAGATTGGTAAACAAGCGTTTATAAATTATATATTACTAGTTTTGCATTTCGCTGCAAATACAACTCGCAGGAATTCTTGCTTGGGCCACTTCACGATTCCTTGAAGTTAAAGCTTGTCAGACTTGACTACATTTTCAAGTGCTTGAACGTCCTCTTTAAATCGTAAACTTTTATTTGCGCACAGAGTATGTCAGTGTAAATTCTGAGCGACCCGTGTTTTCTTACAGATCCACTTGGCCAAATACGCCTAAATAAGAAAGCTGTGCCAAACGCTTGCACACCTGGTTAAGAGGATAAAGTAGGACGAATACGGGAGCTAGGAGGATCGCGTTATCAAATAGAGAGTACATTGGTTACATGTGTTTAAGGTAAGTCCTTTCTATACAAATGTTTAATGTTCGTATTCAGAAATGCTTTGCGTTGCCGCGAGGGTCAAAATTTACTCCAAGTGAAGAGCATCTCGCTGGAGTATACATGCGAATCATAATTTTCTTCAATAAAGTAATTTAATCAGTATCTCTCTCTCTCTCTCTCTCTCTCTCTCTCTCTCTTTGAATATGACAATATGCAATTTTTTTGTGAATATTATATTCATGATATTTACCACTATTGTTCTAATAATTAATTTCTGATCCACATTGAAAAGTAACATATAATATATAGTAAACATATAATATTACAAAAAATTTGGCCATAAAGTTTTGTGCTTAACTAATCATTAACATACGTATATTTACAAAAAGCGAACTCTGGAGTTATTTTAAGTTATATTCTTATTAAATATAATAATTATTATTTAAAATAGCCACATTTAGCTTTGCCACATAAACTTTAAGATACTTCGGAAATGCATCACGATGTACATTTTTCCACAGATAAATTCTTTCAAGCAGCCAATAAAGTCAATTTATCAACTGACGAAATTTTTTAGTGCATAATTTTTGATATTTAATAAAATATAATTATCTTAAGAATTTGTTTTCTTTTAACATACATTACTACGTAGGTAGCAAATTAATGTTAAAATGACGACAAATAACATCAATTTGCCAAGAAATATTTTAATAAACGCTATAATTTTGGGGCCAACCTTTTTATCACCTTGTATAATACATCATACACTTCTTAATAATTAATTAGTATAATTGATCGGACAACACATACAGAAAAGTATATCGACATTTTTCGATGATAAGAACATGAAATTGATTACATAATATCTCCTTTTGCTTTGCAATCAAAGTATTCTGCAATCTACGATTTATCGTCATCCATAAATAAATGGAGAATTCTTTGTCGAACGACTCTGATGTTCTTTGAGCATTCGTCGTTGAGATTTAACAGGATTCTCTTTTTCCATTTTACTCGCGCAGGACGAATAGGTGGTACGCCTTCATTCTGATGCTTTTTCGATTTTTTGTTTTCGTAAGTCACGCTCGTCACTGTTACCGCGAGGCCTTTCATCGAAATAAATATACCGGAAGCAGCGAGATGGTTTTATACGGAATTGACAGGGGTTCCTACTCAGCATATACCAGCGTTTATCTCACCCCTGCGATGGAATGACTCAATCTGATTGTGAGTGAGACGTCAAAGGCCTTAAAACGTTTCGATTTTCATTACGTTTTCTTGCGTACGCGCTTTTAAAAGTTAGATACATATAATGCTCTCTCTTTATGGGATTTCTTTATGATTGTTTACAATAATAACAATGTTTTTATTTGAATTTATATTGATATCTTCAACTATACTTATTCTCTATTAAAATATGAATTTTATAATAATTAATGTATCAACTTACATATAATGTATCAACTTATATACACTAATTAATGTATCTAATTAAATAAGTTAAAATAACTAAATTTTTAGATTTTATTACATTTAAGAACACGTTGTTTATACGTGATGCACTTATGTAATAGACTTATTGAGAAATATTTTTCAATCATAAAAATTTTTATCTTAAGCTATAAATAATAAATGTGCATGACAAGTATTTTGTAATCGCATAAAAGAGCACGTTTGTACAATAGGTCATTATGCGCGCATTGCATATGCGATAACAACATTTATTTCTTGTTATAATTTTTTAACGTTTTTTATGACGCATAAACGTTGTTGAAAACATGTTCCTTAAACATTTTCCTTAAACATTACGACTAAAAGTATTTAAATATTTAAATAAAATAATTTTCTACATATTCACATGTTATAGTAACAGTATATGTTATAATAATTATAGAATAATTATTGCGTAGAATTTTTATTGAAATATTTGGGAAAAGTCAATGATTGTTTATGTGAAATGATATTATAATTTCCTTGTGATAAAAAATTATAATACAATTCTTTATACAATTCTGCAAAAATGGATACAAGAGAGAAATTTTTTGAAAAAGGAAAAATGATTATTTTATTAATGTTATTTGTAAAAATAAATGCAAGAGAGAAATTTTTTGAAAAAGAGAAAGATGATAATTTTATTGCTTACATTAATTCTATAACGTATCTGAAAACTAAAAAACTCAAATATTTTTTTATGCAGAACAATTTAAAGATACAAAAAAGATTTTATAAGTTCTAAATTTTCTAAAAAGAGTTTTAAATTCCAAATTAAAGGTATAAAAAAGTATATTATTTTAGATTCGATGTTGAATAATATATTTCCAAGAAAAATGAATTGAGTACTTAGTGACTTTTATAATTTTTAATGGAATGATCTTCCAAATTGTTCTTTGTATATTTCAATGATAGAAGAATTATTTTAATGTTTTTTAATTAAAATTGAAAAAGGCTCTAAAGATTAAATCAGTAAAGAAAAAATAATCTCAATGAGAGTCGACACAGTTGTGTAATCAAATATAATCTATATGTTAATCACCAATTACAGATCGTTTTTAAAATTAGGTCCTTCTAAATATATAAATAACAATATCGGAGTCAAATTGATACATTGTAAAAAGATAGGCGGATACAATTATTGAATCATCGTTAGGATGCTATCCAAAATAAAAAATTTCATTATCGTCTGTTGTACTTAGTTACCCATATAAGAAATCCGTAATTAAACTAAAATCGAGTTAATATGTGAAATTTTTGAAATGCTTTACAGTCTCAATATAGTCTCAATGAGTTAAAATTAATATATATACGCATTTGTTGCTTTTCTTACAGACAAGTGGCCATCTTTAACTTCCTTTGCCGCTGTCGCATATGTTTCTACATTTACAGATCCTCTTGTCTTTTTTTTTTGTAAGATCGCACCATTCCACTTTTATAACTAGACTGCTGACTCAAAAGACTATAGAAAAGATAGAAAAAGATAAACCTGATTCCGAGCTGTCCTTGTTTCAATTTATACGTATATATGTGTCTTATCTATGAATATCGCATAAATTTATTTGAAAACATTAACTATTATTCGTGTGATTATACATGTGAGAATGAGTGAACACAAACATGGAGTCGGCAGTCTATTTATAGAAATCTGTGCATCATTCTGTAAAAGAAAAGAAATTGTTTTCAATGAGGTAAATTGTTACACTGTAACAACCTCTTTCGATAAAAAAAAAGTGTAACAATTTGCCCCAACATTCCATTTTTAATTCGAAAAAATACAGATCGAAAACCAGTACATATATCGATTCAAACAAAATGTGTTATTATAATCAAATATATATATAAGTATATAAAAGAAATATATAAAAGGATAATTACATACATATCTCTAATTTATATATACAGTAACACAAGCGATTTATATAAGGAGATATTTATTTTTAATAATGAAAATCACGAAAACGTACGTAGCGTCTTCCGTCGAATATGGCGGTTAAATTAAGAGGAGTTGAAGAATATCATAAGAATTATATATACAAATTTATAAAATGTGCTGCTACTTGTGACAATCAAAAGAACTAATTGTAACAACTTACCCCGTTTAACAATTTTCCCCGTTTTCCCCTATCCCTATTATCGAAAATTTATATCTCGCTTTTAGTTTTATACATTAGCATACTATACTATTGAACAACTGAAAAGCTCAGCTTTTCATCTCTTAAAATAGGTTCCTAAAGTTGATTAATTTAAATTCACTTTTAGTTCTCAACAATAGCCCACTACTATTAAATATAGTTGTATGTCACACTACACACATTGAAAAAAACATCTTAATTAAAAAAAAATTTTTTAACGGTATACATATGTCAACAAATTTTACGTACATAATTTTATGTACAATTTAAGTTTCACATATATTTTATTAATTACAATCGTTTATACAATTTTATGATTTTCGAAAATGCATCGACGGGATTCGAATACAAGTTCTCGAAGTGATAATACGCTAATGCTGAACTATATAATCGTACGCTTTTTTGTCAATTCGGTATTTGATAGTTATTCAATTAGACCCCAGTATTTCGATTCTGTAATTTCTAATGTTGATTTTGTTGTATTGTTGCGTAAGTATTATACATGAAAATAAAAAAAGTTGCGCAACAATAATACATATAACAATATGATTAAACTCTCGTTAAAAGGTACAAAATCGGGGGTATAGGACGCGAAAAGTTTGCCACACTAAGCGATAACAAAATATCCAATCAAGATTCACAGTCTAATATCGAATTGCAAAATTTGTATCAATTGCAAAAATGTAAATTATTACATTAATAATGTATACTTTAATAAATATGTATATATAATAAGTATATACTTTAATAAATATTTATTTTGTTTTATTTAGTGAGTTATTATTTAAATAAAGATATATTTTTTTCATTTTTAGATGAAAGATATTACTATATATATATATATATATTAAAATTAATGAATAAAAACAATCACAAATATTTATTGAATGTTATTAATTGAACTTTATTTTTAGCTTTATTATTAGCGAATATTAAATTATTTGCTTATTTACACATTTACATCGATAAGAAACATTTTTTTACTAAATAAATACATTGCATTAAAATTGAATATTAGTAACTTAAATATTTATTTCATTTAGAAAAACATTTTGCTTTATCTAATAAATTATTTGAATACTTATTTATTCAATCAATTAGATATTATTATATTTAAAGTTAAATATATAGTTTTTCTAAAAAAGAAGATATTTATTTAAAAATAAAAACTTGTTTATGTTAAAAGAATATCTTTAAATCAAGCAGCTGAAAACATAGAAATTATTTATTACTTTTAATAATTTCATATATTTAAATTGAGAAAACGAATGTAATTCATATCATTAATTTGAAATTAAAAAGTATGTTGTAAAATTATATGTTTGCATTCCGTAAAAAACATATTTTTGAATTTGATAAATTGTTGATCATAGTATTTTCACATTCTAAAACGGCTACTAGATTATATTTTTTCTTATATTATATTTTTTCTTATGTAGCCTATAAGCCACTTCAGAATGAACAAGTATTACACTGATTAGATGTATCGAATCTTAAAATATAATATTTACGACCAATAGAAGATAGACACATAATTAAAAAATCCATATTTACTGGATGAATTTTTTAATCTGAGACTGCAAAATATCTGGAAAAATATCTGTTGTTGAAAAATATATATTGTACGAAAAAATGTTCCAAATAGATTGCTCCCTCTTATATTTTTGAGGGAGCAATTCTACCCCCCCCCCCTCGCAAAAATCACTTTCCCCCCCTCTCGAGAGTGGGACTGAGGCTAACTTTGAAATTAGAAATGGGAACCCCTACTTTTTATTATATATTCTTGAGAGCTTTCCAAAACACTATAATTAAGTATCTTTTTGTTAAGTACTTGTTAAGTTATAAGGCTTGAAAGTTTTAGTACCGCCGGCGCAAGGTATCAGACAGATATCTAAAACTTTTTGAATATTGTTCAGAATCCTGTCATGAATAACATTTGTCAAGATCAAGGTCAGTAGAGATTCTTCCTCTTATTTTTATTTTTACATAAAAATAAATTTTTAGTGCTGGTAAGATCGGTTATATTGAAAAATTGCACCTCCATTCTATTACACACAACTTAAATCAAAATATAAAACTTGTACGATTGGACCTGTGTCTCCGTCAATGTCTATGTAACGTATGATCGTACCCGATCGTACCAAACAGTTTATTAACTGTTGAATTGTAAGAAGAGGGTTTCATATAATCGAGTGGGGAATTACTTGAGGTTTGCTGATTGCGCCTAGTAGAAGTATCTAATTACAAAAAAAAATCTTTTAGTTGCTATAACTTGGTTTGGCAAAAATTTAATATTTTTTACAAATCTAATCACACCATTATAAAATACTTTTTTTTTTTATTTTGAAACCATGAAACTGTTACTACAAACATTTCTTCATATTTTCTATTGTTTTCAATTTTCGAAATATTCGCTTAAAAACATAAAAATTGATTTTATTGAAGGAGCTGCTGTCCTTCTAAAATTGAATTATAAGCTAAAAAATTTTTTTCATGATTAGATTTCTCGACTCTAAATTGCAAAATTTCAAATTATTTTTTACACTTGTCGAACTTGTCTATATTAATATAAGCTGTGTATTTATTTTGAAACTAATTATAGAAATGTATTAATTTACATTTTGATTATACATAGAAATTAAAAATAACAAAATATTACTCTTTTTTGATATCCAAGTATTCCATGCTCTCAGAAGAAATCCAACATCTTTACAACATACAATGTAAAAGAAATATACATCTATGAATTCGTAGAAATGAATATTATTAAAAACTCGAAAACACAGCAGATTAGGGTTCAAAAGAACGCAACAGTATAGTCAATGTTCAAAAGATCTCGCCATGGGCGAGATTATTCCCTTAAAAAAAATTCTTCGAAGATTCAGTTACAATTATTAATGTTAGAAATTATACTTAATAGTTTTTAAAAGAACTCCATGATTATTGCGAGAGTTTACATGATTATTTTTTCGAAAATATATATCACTAATATCCATTTCTAACAATGTATTAGTATGTAATAGTTTAACTTTAATTTCAGTTTAATTAATTCTATCTTTTTTATAATAATTTTTAGAAGTAGAAAAAATGAAAAGTTAGTTAAATCAAGATTCAAAAACTTTGGTAGTAATCATAAACAATAATTTGGGTATTAATCATAAACTAGCAAGTTAATTTTTTTTTATATTAACTAGCAAGTTAGTTCTTTTTTATAAGTATAATTAATTTTTATAAGTACGTATATAATTCTTTTATATTATGTTAATAAATACGAGATTTCTTCTATAATACAATGTATAATTCATCTCATTCTGTTTACAAAGTAATAGCTATTTATTGTAATTTCAGTAACTTCTCGATGTTATCTCGTGATGATATATAGATATTATTTGTACACATATGAATTAGCGAGCAAAAAAAGTGAGTTTATTTTGTCCACGTCGTTTAACGATAATAGATTTTTATGATTTGTTTTCCTAGTATAAAACTATCATAAATTAGAAATATTTTAAAGCAATTTCATAATATAAAATTGGATATTCACAATTAACTATACTTCCGAAGTTGATAACTTTTTGTTTTGACAAGAATGATTGATCAATATTGTAAAATATAGATTGATTGTAACATAATGTTATATCAAAGCTTGTGATAGCCTGATTCAATATTAATAATTAAATTGATTGGGCGTCCCCTTTTTCTAAGGGGAGGAGGACAGTCTTGCCACACGTAAGGAAAAAAATGTTCAAATATTTCCTTCCTTAGTGACCTTATAATCGAGTTAATGACACTATAGGGATTATAGGGTCACTAAGGAAGGAAATATTTATCTTTTTTTTTTGTCTCTTATTCATTTCTAATGCTTGTACCTTTTAGTTAAAAGCTTCCTCATCACGACGAGGTAGGTATATGTCGAGGAAGGTTTTTTGAGTTTTTTTTTTGTATTTTTTCAAAATTTTAATCCCATCAATATGCGCTTTTATTCAACACGCGTCTTTTGACCAAAGGGGGGGGGGCAAATGTCCCCCTTGCCTCCCCCCTCTGGACACCCACGATAATAATGTATTTTTACATAATTGCTCTTTTATTAATTTAAGCTTTTACAGACATTTAAAAAGTTAGTTAAAATGATTTTTATAAAAATCAATTTTCATAAATCTTTTACAATTTTTATAACAATTTTTTTTATCTTTTACAATTAAATCTTCTTGTAATTAATATGCGTAAGTTCTGAATAACATATTCAGAAACGGCTATCGGAATCGATAGTTTTACTAGAAAATAAAATACAAAAAATTCAAATTATGCATTTCTTCCTTGTTACTGTATATTATATTCTTGCTATCGTAATTTCCCAAGGATTTATAACACAAGGATACATTAACACTTTTTTCTCTCTTTGATTGACAATAAATAAAAAATTTGTTTCTACACGCGTTTACGAAGAAAACGGGAAGAGAACGAGCGTAATAAATTGAGCATAATAATTTGTTCTATTCTATAGAGCTGTCCTTAATTAACATGTTACTATAGAAATAGTTTATCCCTTAACATAATTATTTATCTTCTTCTTATACATTTTAAAACAAAGTTTACAAAGTTTAAACTTAACATCTGAAATGAAGAATATGATAAAAATACTTTTTTTTGGCTGTAGAAGAAAAGAGAAAGAGAATTACTAAGAATACGTTTCTCTTGACTAATTATTCATTAATGCATCTACTCTAACTCCGCAAAATCTTAATTAATTATATTTAATTCATTATTTTTACATTTACAGGCTATTTCATTATTTATGTTGGAATATATATCGACTACGAAATATCTTTACGAGAGATTATTTGTTGTATAGGATGTGCTGACGAATTTACATATACGCTGATAGATTGGGTACACACATTTGATTTAACATTTCGATTAACGTTCATCAAACATGCAGCACGCAGCATACAACGCGATAACAACCCCTTGTATCGCTCATTTTTGACTGGTAGCAACTTTTCAGATAATTGTTGTCGTTAGTTGTAGTGCGGCGGTGAATTTTCAACGTCAATAAATCCCGTCCCCATGACACGAATCCATTCGCTATCAAACTGAGAATAAAATCCCCTCTGAAAATCGGGAATTCGTGTGCTTCGAGGTATTGTATTTATCGGGTATTTTCTCTAATACGATAATCAGTAACGCTTACTCATCCTGCGTTGTGATAAATTTTTTGTGATAAAATTATTGGTGAGTATAAAATATAGTATTTCTAGTAAATTTGAAAGTCAGTTTTATATTATAATTTTATTCTCTCATAGATTGACATTATCAAATAGAAGAAATATGAAAAATGTTACTTTGGAATAAATATTTAAAAAATAGATTATGTATATTTATATGTACATTTGTACTATAATGACTATTTAAATATATTTTCACATTAATGCTATTATACTATAATTAAAATATATACAAGAGATAAGATCCATATTATTACTTATTAAAATAATAATTAAAATAATAATAATAATTATTAAAATAATAATTAATAAGAGATAAGAGATAAAGTAATAATTATTCGAATAATAAAAGTAATTTATAATATTTATATAATATTACACTCTAAATTCTTGCAGTAAAAACTCACTCAAGAAAGTGAAAATATAACACTTCACTTGTTGAAAAAGAGTGACTTTTTTGGAGTGAAATTTTATTCCTTTGAAGTAAAAATTCACTCCAAAAAGAGTGAAAATTGTCTCTCTTTTTCAAGAAGTGAAATATTTTCACTTGTTCTCAAGAGTGCATTGTATTTTCATTCTCTTGGAATGAGATTTTACTGCAAGAAATTTAGAGTGTAAGAAATTATTTTACCTCGATAAGTTAATGTTTTTGTGCGTAATTGTGCGATAAATTGGAATACATAAACAGTTTAAATTTATTAAACAAATTTTTTAATGTAAAATACATATACAATTTACGTAAATTGATTGATGCAATTTTATAGTTAGTATAACTCGTTTATTCTTACCGCAATTTTAAACTAAAATGGCAACTAAAAAAAGATTTAAAATATCAGTTACATTTTCGCCAAATTTAAATATTTTCAATGTATTGACTATTTCATTCCCTGGTCAACTTGTTTTTATCTGCTAGTGGATAAAATTTCATGTAGTGTACAGCAGTTTTATATTTCAAAACAGGAAAAGGAGGTTAAGAGATCCCGAATATATGTATGAACAGAATAAATACATATGTGAAATAAAATAATTTATTTAGAATATTTTTCGCTATAAACACTTTATATAAGGCTGACTAGAAGCAAACCTGTTGAGGAACATTTTTAGCGTGGTAATATTTGAGTTTGTCTTTTTGCATACGTACTCTCTATCACACATTTATATATGCACACACATACACACACACACACACACACACACAAAAACACACACCCACACACACACACACACC
>Ga0157364_1008811_pt1 | contig 10454 bp, 9 predicted proteins | sample AttsexASBM2_FD_111476 | JGI IMG/M metagenome (GOLD analysis project Ga0157364, IMG submission 111476) | Fungus gardens microbial communities from leaf cutter ant in Ribeirão Preto, State of São Paulo, Brazil - Atta sexdens ASBM2 | ecosystem: Host-associated > Fungi > Mycelium > Unclassified ... | reverse complement strand
TTCACTACAAAGCACGTATTATACGATTATTCGGAATGGATTCCGATTGGAATCTATTTTGAATAATTCCATAATACGTATCCAGTACAGAAGCTTGTAGCAAATTACTGCTGTATGGATATATTGTTATACGTATTATTAATGATTATATTTGTAATATTAAATCCATTTTTGTACGTCTGTTTTTCTCTATTTTGCTCTTATAAAAAAATCTAGCTTATTTGTATTAATTATATCAGAATACAATGACTTTTCTATTGCGCGAATTGAATTAATAATCATGAATAGTACGATTATCTTTATACGCTATAAAAGTTAGATTACATGATATCTATTTTAATTGCTTATTTAATCGTCGCAATTCTATTCCCGTCAAGAGGAAGCCTCACTTGATTATTCCGCGCATTCTTTCCTCTAGCGTTTTTCACAAAAAAATTCACTTTTGCATAGCTCCGTACATGCAAAATGCTTCGCCTATTCGCATATCTTCGTCTAATATGGCGCATTCATAAATGCGAGCGTCTACATATATCGTATTATCATACATTATCATACTTTATCATACATTAAATGAAAGCATTCGATCACGTAAACTCGGTAGGCATGGTAGCTAGCACGATGTTCGCTTTTCAGTAATACATCGTTAACTCGTGCTCGTATTTGTTGCTTCTTCAAAATTCTTACGTCTTGTTACACTCGCAACTTTGTATATTTCATTTTGCAGGCGTTCCTTTATCTCGCAGAATATCATTGAAACGAAAAATAACTCGGTAGCTTAAGTCTGTTATTTTTTTCTGCATTTTTATCATTCAGTCGAATTCAGTAAACTTAGCGGTTATCACAGAGAACACGATCATATATTATCGACTCAAGATTATATTTGCACGTCCTCATCGGCATCGTCTGTAATATAAAACCTGAGCGTTTACATGGCTAATGTCGTTTTCCTCAGCACCCAACTCATTAACGCACAACTCATTAACTTCGCTTCACGCAAAGTGAGAACCTGTTCCTACCACATGTATCCGTCTCGGGTAATACAAGCGTACTGTGACCTCGTAACTCTTCGACAAGATTGCCATGTAGTAGCTGGTGTTACCGTTCGTTTCTGCGAACGTACATCAATATCCTGCGACAGTAGTAGCTTTGTGTCAATTTGTTATTCGAAAGTAAAATGACTAAATTTCAGAAGGGACAAGATGTTAGAAAGTCTCATCTGGAAGTCTTCTCTGGAAATAAAATTTCATATGGTTTCTATTCTAACAAATAACTGCATAAATAAATGATTTTTGCCGTACCTACAAAATTATAAAGGATATTGTGGTTTTCTCTCTGTCTCTTTATTTACGGATTTATAGGGTCGTTAAATCCTTGGAGACAAGGGAGAGTTTAGTTTACACAAAATCGTAAATCCACATGTACCCAATATTTGCACGTAAACTTATAACGGAGTGACGAAGGTGTCCCGTTTGAAGACAGCTATACAGTATTATTTCTGCATATTTTTCTACATTTTTTGTCTTTACATGACCCAGCTATCATTGGATGGATATTTATATGAGGTCTGAATCAGCGTCGGACGTCAACGACGATGAGAGCAGACAGAAGCGTGATATTTTACCAGGGGACGGATCTCTTTTTTTTTAAATGTGGAGTCGCGCGTAATGCGCAGTTCCGATTAGGCTCCACCGCCTGTTAGCCACGCTAACCAACCGGGCTACGCCCAGGCACCGCTTATTACTCATTCGGACACGCCACTTTATTCGAGCGTGCGCCGTGCGCTTAATGCGAGCCGGTAGCGACTGGCCGACACTCCTGTACAATGGCCGCACCGCGCGATTGAATCCCGCGGGCTATTTTAACATGCCGATTCCAATTCGAGAACCGTGCCATTAGACCGTGGCAATACGATTCCGATCCCTCATTCATATCCGACTGAGTATCATACGAGGGAGTCCCAAAAGTAATACTTACACGAGGTATAATTTGGCATATTGTACGTACCTTGAAAAAAAAAAACTAAATTTTAATAAATCATTTGTTTGAATAATGCCAAATAAATATTTATTTAATAAATATAGATATATTTATTTAGTACAAGAATCATTAAATTTCTTTACTTACTTTATTATTATTTCTTTTTATTGAATAAATATTCATTTGTACGTAAATATTTAAATGGCATTTAAATAAATATTTAATTTTTTTTCAGTATACAATTCATATTCCTTTCTATTTTTATCACGAAGGGAATATCTCCTCTGGATATATGCGTAGCGACGGAAATATTAAGTAATAAAATAAATATTAATTTTTGACGCGTGAAAATGGAAATGATTTCATTGGAATTCGATTACATCAGATCTCTTAAATTATTTCCAAAGTTTAAGAGACACCTCAAGGCGATCATGTCGAAAATTATTTATAAACGGTACAAAGTAAAATGTAAGAAATCGAAAAATAAATTTCGGATAATTTTAGCTTGATGATTTTTAATTGTAATTATTATAATTATTATGCGAGATAAAAAAGTGTATATAACATGAAGAAGAATAAATATAAGCGAGCAACATATTGTGAACGGATTATTGTGTTTTTTTTTATCAATAGTTATCATATAGTTATCATATAAACAGTATTTTACTTACATTTTATTTGAAGAACTTAAAAATTAACTCATATTAATCACATAAAAATTAATCGGTGACTCATTACTTTTATGCTTTTTTTTAGAACAACGTCGCGAGCTCGGGAAATATTTTCATGATTTGCGTGGCGTTGGATAGTTAACGTAAAGATTATGGATCGTATTTGCGATGTGCATTTAACGCTAATAGTGGTTCTTTCTCCTCGATTACCATGAATGTACACAGCATCTTATGTGAAAACTTAAAACTGGACAGTCGCGTGTTTGAAATTAAATATGCCCGGAGGACGTGTCGGAGCTAATGATTTAAACTTGCGAATGGAGCAGACGCACCCAATTAGGAAACTAGTCATTAATTTTTTTCGGAAGCACACAGCTTTTTATGGGCATTCACATTATGTTTTTCTTTTGCTGACTGAGAAACTTAACACATAAATATTTAAGATAATCAACAAGTTTAAAACGGTATATTATTTCTAACAGATTTTGCGAAAAAATTTTATTTATCATTTACCATTCATTCCTAATTCTATTTAGGAATAATTAAGTATCGTATATAAATATCTTATAATTTCGTGTAACTTGGTTTTTATAGAATTCTAAATAAAATTATATAGAAGATGATTTATATGAAAATTCTACGAATTCTCAATTATTTAATGAAGCACCGATATAATAGCTTTTTTTCATTTATATTTCTTACAGACACAAGATATAATATCTATTAATAACATTATAAATTATAATACTTAAAACAATTGTATCGCTGATTTACAGGAGTAAATTACAAAAAAGTAAAATTACAAAATAAAAGCTGTTTGTGACATTTCTGCAAAAATGTTAGACATTCTCTTATCTTATTTATATATAAAAATATTATATATATTACAATTACATATTATTTTTCACATTTCCAGAATTATCATATTATTTAAAATGAATGATATCTTACAATAGACTTTCCTCGCAGAGTCAGTTGTAGTTATAGCTTGTGTTTCAGAGTTACCCTTTATATACATAGGTAAAGTACTTACATACTTCCCTATGTATGTATTTTTAAAAGCAAATTCCCAATAAAATATCGCGATAATAATTCGATCGGAGAGAATTTCTATTCCGTAAGGCGCATTGGCATGCGCGTGTCTCTCCACCTACGCATCTTCGTAAGGAATGCAAAATACTTCAGAAGTAGCTTTAACGTTACTAACCCGTTGCTCGTAGGCAACGGCGCTTCGCGTATTTCAGATACAAGCGTTTCTCGCGAATACTTCGCTCTCGCGACTCCGAGTGATTCCCTCGAGCGTGCGAGTCAGATCGGAGGAGAATCATCGATTCTGTGCTCTTTGCAGGCAGCGATACGAGGATTCTCTCGCGACGTGGTACAAGTAGTGATCTCACTCCCAGGAGTCAGCCGTGTCCGAGACTAGCTTTGCGCGGGAGGAGAAGAGCGAAGTCGAAGAACGACAGTCAAGAAAGACAGATAAAAAGAGAAGAAGAGAGAGCATACGAAAGTCTGCGAACGAGGCAAAGAAAGATAAAGAGAAAGAGAGAAAAAGAGAGAGAGAAGAGAGAGAGAGTGACGAAGAGGTACTAAGAAAGGGGACAGAGGAAGATAGAAGACGGTGGTGGGAGTGACTCCGGGCGTTAGCAAGAGAGCGAGAGAGGCGAGTAGAGGGAAAGGAGAGATAGAGACTCGACCAAGAGAAGGAGCGGTGGGAATTTATAAGGATGTTCGCGATAATGCCGATGGAGACAGAGGGGCACGGCAGGGAGTTCGGCCGGCGGCAGAAGATGCGCGCCAAGTGCACGGTAGAGTTCGTCTGCAAGTACTGCCAGCGGCGCTTCACGAAGCCCTACAACCTCATGATCCACGAGCGCAGCCATAAGGACGACGTGACCTTCACCTGCGAGGTCTGCGGAAAGACCTTCAAGCGGCAGGACAACCTCAAGCAACACAGGTACACTATATTTCGTTTTTACCATTTTTTTTTCACTTCGTTTTATTCGTCAGTTTTTGTTAAATACGTTTAAATTTTTTTTGTTACGTTTTATTTGCCCTTCGAGGACTACTATTTTTGCGCGCTCGCACGAGACACGTACGTGATCTGATCCATGATCAATTGCCGCGATCTCTTGAGTACTCTTTAGGGGGTCCCTTACAAGGGTCCTGTACGAGTATGGCGTCGCGTATATGAAAGAGAAACCCGTGACACACACACCTAACGTAGTAGAATATTGCTAATGTTTCTGTGGAATATCGCGACAACCGATCGTGAATCAGACGTCAGTGCGCGACTCTCACTTGCAAGAACCTGCACTCGAAAAGCAATAGAGAAGCTATCGGGAGACGTTTTGCTACGCGTCCTCGTTGTTTGCCACACGACAAAATGAGATGATGAAAAATGATTAGTTCTCAGTCAGCAATCAGCTCGAGAAGTCGAGCTAGATTGAAATTAACTGCTATTAGATTGCGTCATCGGCTATCGTAGATCTTTTTGTTGTGATTATTAATTTTTTTACATAGCATAGATAATAAGGACGAAAATTGTGATTCTATTGTATGTATTGTAATTAATAATCATTTTGATGTCAAATAGTGAAAAAAAGAAAGTTCAATGATATCTATGTGTTAGATCATTTTTATTATTTGCCTTCATATAATAACCGTAAAAATTAAATCTACTTAGTTGCGCGTAGAACTTTCGGTTAAGATGAGATTGGCACCTGGAAAACCGGTCAGGTCACCGATTTAACCTTTCGCAAAGTAAAAAAAAAACGATAGCAAAAAGAAGCTAATACTTTATGATTTGCTTCGAGAACTAATCTAATCCATGATTTGATAACTTCTCGATAAACATCTCGTCGCTCGCAAAATTACGAGACGCAAAGCACGAATTATTGACTAGCTTCTACATAATGAAACAAAGATACTGCACAAAAATGAGTGGAATATTAACCCTTAGATACGTTTGGTTTGAGTACTTTTAATATACACGTTCGGTCATTCGTGTCTTGACTTAATTTTCATCATTTTTATAAGCATATATAAATTATTAAACAATTTTGACATATATTTTGAAAGTATTTGTGCAGTTATATATTCATAATAAATTGTAGATAAATTGTTGTAACTAAATGTAGTTAACAGAATCAGAAAAATGCACTGTTTCATATAAAAATATAAAACTCTGAAACAAAAATGTTTAAAGGAAAAATATGGTTCAGTATCTTAAAAAAATTAATATTCCAAACTACAAGAAAAAAAAAAAATTCAAGTATCGGCTGTCCAAAAAAGTTTAGTTATTGAGTAACTTGAAAATGATGTTTTTTTAAATATACATGAATGGCTATAAATTGAAGATATTGCATTTACATTACAAAACAATGAATTTTATTACTGCTATTATATTAAAAAAATTTATAATTTATTAGGAACAATTTATTAGGACAACAATGTTCTTTCTAATATTACAGACAACATAATATATAATATTATTAACAACTTTTAGAATGAAGGTACCAAAAATCGCGTTTATTAAGGGCTAATATGTTATTGTTTTAGGGTTAATTTCTTTTTTTAATAATTTGCGAAATATTTTCGTAATACAACCGAGAATTGAACCGAGTCGAAGTTTAAAAAAAAAAAAAAATTTTTTTAGTTACAAAAAATGTACGCTCTGTACACACCTTGGGTCATTTGTGACCCAGAAGTGAACTTTGGAGTTATGCCAGTTAAAGGACACAAATCGAGGCCAGTAACGCCCAAAACTTGTTCTCTAGATGCCAAACTTTTTTTAGTAATAGAAAAAAGATCGGTATTTGACCAGGTACTTAGTATTTCAAAAAAAGAAATGGGCGGGACACGAATGACCCAAACATGTCTACTAAGGGTTAATATTATACATAAAAACGTCTCACGATGGTCCTTTAGTTATTATAACATTAACGATGCTGGCGCAAACCGTTCCATGCGTAAAAGATTTGTCATTTAAAAAAAAATGGATATTGTAATAAATATAAAATGTATAAAGAAAAACATGCAAATACCAACCACTTGGCCGTACCCGAATTAATTTACAGTTTTATAAATTGTATCTTTGTGTGATCCGAGCTATCTTATTTGTGACTCAAAAGACATTTTTATTTTTGCTATGTATATAAGGATGTCAATGCAATGTCAACGCAATGTCAACGAGCAAAGAAGAAGATATATTAGTTTAAAGATATGGCGGATCACGGAGAAAAAGATGCGATTGAGAAAGATTTATATGAGTCATTTTTATGCATATAAAATTAGTTTAAGTCCATCAAAGAAAGGATGACATCATATTACAGCAGAGAAGGATTGCCTCGATCACTTTTGAAAGTGACACAATAATAAATTATAATTAATTACAATTTTTATAAATATAAGTTAATTTAATATTGAATCATAAATTTCACTTAAATTTTAGTTAAGATATTACATCAATATGCAACAGATTCCAATGTAAATTATTCTTGTGCAATTTTTATCGTTTTTCTGATTTCGGTCAAAGTGTGTTCTTTAAGTTAACAAGAAAGTTAACTATCGACGCTAACTATCGCTTAAGCGGTCACGGTGCTGACCTCGAGAAGGTCAAAACCATTGGTTCGGCCGAAGGAGACCGCTACCGCGTTGACCTTTCGCATCAATAGCCTTGTAATGTTGCAACGTGTCGCCTTCACCCGCTTCACGGCAAATAGAAGCGCGAATCGGGAGAGAGAAGAGATCCGCGAAGATCCGCGAACTTTGCACTCCTTCTCTTGCCTACGGGCGCGAATCGATGAGTCGGCGTGGCGTGTCGGTCCAGCGAGTCGCGCGCGAACAAACGGGCCCATAGAATCGGCCTGACCCATAAATCAGTCTGAAATAATGCTGCCCCCGCATGGAACGTGTGCGCGAGCGCGTTTGAACGAGCGAGCGATAAAATAAATCTTCAATACTGGTGGATACTAATGGATACCTTGTATGTAACGGCGGTGGTCTTGTTTTCTGTTCTGTTGTAGATGTGGGTGGCGGTGAACAGGAGCTCTGAACCTCCTGCACCTTGACACATGCACAACACACACACACACACACACACACACACACACACACACACACACAGAGGCACGCACGCACGCACGCATACAAAATGGACACACCATTAATAATACAAACTGCAACAATAATGGCAACTGCAACAATAACACTAGACAACAGAGTATGACAATAATTGCAACACCACTACAACCATGCACTTTTTTATTTGATTATCCGCACTTTTTCCCGATCGTGGCGAATGCACGATCAACAACTATGTCACTACCGCCACCACAGAAAAAAAACCCCAGCATGTGTATACTACTTTTTCTTCTTCTCTTCCATTTTCCTCTACTTCTTCTCCTCTGTCTGCCTCTTTCGCTATTTCGTCTCCTCACTGTGTCTGCGACTTTTACTACCCTTACGGCGACTTCTTCATCGTCGGCTATTTCTTGTACTAACACGGCGCGCACGAGTCCCACGCTTTAACGAAACGGCAGAAATGATTGATAGATAGAAAAGGAAATTTAAAGGATGTGAATGGGAAGGAAGCGAAGGGTTTTCCCTGGAAATGTACTTTCCTCATCTTCCGATTTCAACCATCTTTGTTCCAGGAGCATACACTCTGTTCCCTACAAGGGCTCCAACGGCTACTCAAATGGCTATTCAAATGGCTACTCTAGGTATTAGAAGCCATCCGGCCAACTATCCTAAACTCCCGTAGATACGCGTTTCTCTTTCTCTATTGAATGCTCTAGCTACCGACCAGTTCTTCCTGATGTCCCTCCTTTATTAGAGCAATCCTTCGCGTCGATCCTACGACATGCCAAACTTACAAATGATGTCATGTTCGCATATGGCAAGGGAATCGCGATACTTCGTCGATTTTTGTCATCACCCTCGCCTATCACCCTCGCATCTAGTTCATCCGTCCTGCTTCTTTGAATTTTTTCGCTTCTGCTCACCCTCCTGTATTCCGAGCCTACACCCAGACGTCAGCCACATCAGAAGAATCTTCGATTCAACCTAACACGAAGCACCATTGCAGAACATCGAGAACGATGGAAGCTATTATATAGCGACACGACAGACAATTGTAATTTTATTGAACTTCCTTTGTAATTCGACTTATTTGAACGAGTAATTCTTGCTAGATATGTGCTAAGCGATTGACGATGTTTGAAATGTTCTGGAATTCGCTGTTTAAGATATTATTGGATACATGATATCAGATTTGTATAATTCGAGAACTTCTTTTATGAATACAATAGTCAGCGGTCTGTATGTTAAGATACACGAATATGAAAAAAGATGAATGCGACTATAGAATATAACGAAATTATTTATTTATTAGAAAAATTATCTAAAATCTTTTTTCTCGACATGCTCTGCGTTAAATATTCACTTTCAATTAGACATGTTTAACTATCTCGATAAGAATTTTTCCGACAGAACAGAATTAGAGCTTCTTGTTTTGCGCAACATCGATGTTTCGATTGATGGACAAATGACGAAGCTTCAAGAACAAGAAGAAAAGAAAACGATGTTTGCATATTAAATCGGTCATGCAGTTATGAAGAAGCGAATCAGCAGTTCATCTAGGAATGGAAACGAGCGATCTACATTCTTCCGCATTTTCATAACGAAAGCATCACAACGCTGGGTTCTACTCAGGGCTCCTCGGGCTAACGTCCTAAATTGGACTACGTAATAACCCACTAGCTCTATAAGAGCGCTGGTCGGAGAATACTGTTCGCTTCTTCGCGTGCTACCGTGGACCACGCCCAGGCCCGAAGCGACGTCTTCCTGACCTACCATCTGGCAATCAAACCGCGGAGCTACTTGGTTTCCTCTTCAGAAAATCCATATAATTTCGTGATAGCGACAGGTCACATCGCCAGGATCGCTGACACAAAATCATATCTCGCGAACATGTACGATTGTTACATATGAAGACACGATCGGAAAACCTTGGGGCCACGTGGGACCTATAAGGTGGGTTCGCGGTGGTATCGCTGACGCAAATACCAGTCAGCTGAGATCGGTTTCCAGCGGATGAACTCTTGGCGAGATGTCTCTTCGATTCCGGCTGAGACGCGACTCATTGAAGTAGAAGAGGATCAACCGTTATTATTTCTGAGCGTTGATCGTATCTTTCTTTTTCTTCCTTTTTTCTGTATCATTTTCTTTCTTTTTTCCTTTACTCGTACGGATTGCGTGATAGGTATATGTGTCACTGAGAAAAATGTCTGACTAAATTAATTGGAATTTTGAAAATGGAGTCAGAATTTTCTGGTTAAATCTATTAAAATTCTATTTGAGATAACCAGAATTCTGATATAATCAGAATCTTGTGATTCGTTCATTTTCAACCAGATATTTTTCTCAGGGTAATATATTTCTCGAAACGTGGATGGAAGGGGGACATCGTGATGTAGCCAATTGGCACGATAATGTGAAGTAGGCAAACATGAAGCTATATTACGATATAAATGATAAGGTTGATTCCCACTTGATTCTGAAGATGCTAAATACGAGAATCAAATGAGAAATCACGTGTGGCGAGCATAAATATAATCGTCGCGTTTGAAATCGGTCAACTCAGATGCAAACTGCAGGAACTTTCAGTTCTCGTAGAGCCGGTAGGAATATACACATATAGTCAAAGAGGTTTTCAAGATATGAAGCTAATTAAAATAATTTTGTTTACGATTTACATCTTGATTATAATTAATGTTTTAAATTTTAAGTAATATAAATCAC
>Ga0157364_1008810_pt1 | contig 10454 bp, 5 predicted proteins | sample AttsexASBM2_FD_111476 | JGI IMG/M metagenome (GOLD analysis project Ga0157364, IMG submission 111476) | Fungus gardens microbial communities from leaf cutter ant in Ribeirão Preto, State of São Paulo, Brazil - Atta sexdens ASBM2 | ecosystem: Host-associated > Fungi > Mycelium > Unclassified ... | reverse complement strand
TTAATTATTAATATTTTAAAAGCAATTTATTACTTTTTATTTTAAATATATTTTAATGATCTGATTTAAATAATTAATGTGATATAACTTGAAGCATTTGTCCGGATAAAATCCAAGTTTCCTTTTACATTAAATTTAAGTGCCAAAAATCCAAATTTGTTGCAAATATTTAACAACGTAATACAGAAAACAAAATATTGATATAGCTGCTTTTAATTAAAACAATACAGAAAAAAAGTATATATAAATTTTATGTCGAATCCAGTTCGATGTTGAAAACTTAAGAATAAAGATCTCTTTGTGTGCAATCACAAAACGTAATTCGCAAACGGCTAATTAGAAACGGTCAATAGTTAATTGACGCTTCTAATTGCCTATCGCTTTTACGTTTTACGATTGCTACTTATTTAGAGGAGCCTTTAATCCCGCAGTAATTGTCGCAATTTCAAATTCTATCAATCCTGCGTTACATAACTATAACGATCGCTCATTTTGGTTGAATCGCTGCATCGATTTCAATGCTTTCAGCTCTTTCTACCTTTGTTTCATGCCTAATGAATGAAACGATAAAAATAGAATGATAATTATCAGCGCTTAATCCCGTGTGGCTTTGTGTAGCAATGAGAAGTCTTTCACCGTTTTTTTTTTCATTTTTACGATATACTACTCACAATTTAAAGAAACCAATTTAACATTCTTCTGATACATTAATCTTAAAGAATAAAAGCGTTGAGAAGAAAAGCGTTGAGAAATTGTTAAAAAAACGTTTTTCCGTAACATTGAGTAATAGTTAGAAGTGTTCGTGTAGGAAACATTAAAAATAATGATTAATTAAAACCACTATACAAAACCAGCATGTAAAACTATTTTATAACTTTTTTACTCTAGTAAAATATTTATGTATAATTAATCCAATTTTATTATTGGAATAAAATAAATTTTATTAATTAGTATTACACATCCTTGAATGACAAAGTAACAATTAAAAAAGTATTTGGGGAAAGAAATTCAACTTTACTTTCTCCAAACGATTTTATCTATTCAAACGTAGTCTGCAGCATATCCAAGCATTGCTTGACTTCTATGATCATTAGGGAACACTAAAATGACCTTAAACAATTTTAAAACAAAGATAAAATTCTTAAACGTTTTATAAACATTTTATAAACGTTTTATAAATTTTAAGAATTTTGTTATCTTTGTTTTAAAATTGTTTAAGGTCACTTTAGTGTTCCCTAACGATCATAGAAGTCAAGCTGTTCTACTTGGGATATTCATTTTACATGTTTTTCTACCCGACAGTTTTTATACCCGATTGTTCTTGCATTTCTTTCAAATTCCTGTTCTTACATTGAAGCTTACATCTTTAATTTTCTATTAACAATTTGAAACCCTTTATATTGTGTATCTGATTTATATTTATTCAGACTTACATTAATTTACTCTTGTATGACAGCCATACTGAATTTGTTATTTAGAATTTTTTAAATCTGACTTAAAATTCGTAATAATCAGCGAACTAAAAAAATATAGAATTGCAAGATTTCACAGAAATCTGTTTAAATAGAAAAACGTGCTACACACAAAGGATTAAAGCGACAAAATCAAACACAGCCAAAGTAAGATTACGACGTATAAACTGTATCGCCTAGCTACACGATCACTGTACATCGCATACACGTTTAAGATGCCTTTAAATCGATTTCAGGAAATAACAGCTACGTTTTTGGAATTACTCGCGACGATCGGCACATTCCTCGATTATACAGACCGCCCAATTCAGCCTGGGATCCCGATAACAAGCTGTGGCACCGCTTCAGCGCTGGCGACGCCGACAACGCATCGCTGTATCAGGCGTTACGACGTCTTCCGGAGTCACGCTCATTAAAATTCGATTCGTTCGATAGCTGAGCTGATCAACTCACGAGCCCATGTTCCGCGCAAAAAATTCATTTCTCGTTATCGACGTAAATGCGAAGAGAGGAGACGCCGGATTAAAGAAGAAAAATGTATAAAATTGCAAATTCAATAAATTTATCAATAAAATAGTTTTGCGCGTGCGATAAAGAGAAAACATTTGGAAAATTTCAATTCGGAGGCTTACGAAGAACTGGTATGCTAACCGATTCGATAATTCAATGCGATAACTCAAAAGCAAAAGCCTCGAGGCAATAATGTTTGATTGGCATATTAATCACGATATTGTCAAATTGTTGGATTTATCGGGACTAAATGGCACTTTAATGTTACGGATAGAATGGAATAATTTCTGGTAAAATAAACCTGATCATAGATAACTACTAAGGGATTGATTGCAGTCCGCAATAGAAATACTGGCTAAATAATACGATACATATGAGATCAAAAAATGGTTAGGTTCAAATCACGGTCGACGATGCACGTATATATTCAAGCCCGTAATGTAATCGTTTACCGTAACATAAACAAACGCTCGTTGATACGACACTAGATTATTCGTAAATTGACATTTACGTTTCCTTTCGCCGTTGACGTCAATTCGTGATCTCGTTGTAATATTTAACTTTTGAATGCATCCGGTTATTTTGATTTGGCAAGAGATAAATTAAGACTGACGTAAGATGCATATCAGAGCAAATATACTTAACAATATTCTGTTTAAGCACGCAAAAGCAGAAAATATATACAATATTTTTTTAATCCTATAATATACAAATATCAACACATATATCAAAATATCAACGATATCTCGCACATTCATTGATATAGATAATTTATTAATTACATTCTAATTTAATACAAATCGAATAAGTCATAAATAATATATTCTAATAAAAGTATTTTTAAATACAAGCCTTTCAATCATTTTTGCAAGTTAACTTCTTATAGTAAAAGATTTTATTAAAGCAGTATGCATTCAAAAGTTAAGCGATACTATATATATTGTCCTAGGCATTTCTCACTGCCAAACAGGATAATACCTGGCTTTATATGTCTCTGCTCTTTCGTTCTCAAAATAACATGTTCATCTTTTAAATAAATCCTCATCTGCGTCACTCTACGTATCTAATCCTATAATTTAATGATTACAAAAGGTATGTTAAAAACGTACCCTCCGCAACAATCTTGCCGAGAATTATAATTATTCTACCGTATATCTGTTACCTGCGTAACAATATTCTGAAACTCTAAACACCTACACTACCTATATAAATCTACATGAAGCGTTTTCTACTTAACATTAAATAATATATAATTTTGTAGACAGTCGTACGCGTAAATTTAATTCATGCTCGTATAAGCGCGCAGCTTGTGAAATATCGGGTCTTCGCTATTATATATTAAGTTGCATGTCTCTCCGCCTGAAACAAGTCGAACACTTCGCGTAGCTCTATCACTTGCGAAACAATTCCATGAGAGTAACGAGCTGTTTATTCGAAAGTTAAGGTAGCAATAATGTGCACAACACATTTCAATGTACACTATCGACGTCCAATCTAGAGAGTAGTATGTTCGTTAAGTAGATATAAAAATAGTAACAAGGTGCGTCCCTTACAGAAATTTAATACTGGAAGGTAGTGATTAATTACTTATTAAGCGCTATTAACAATAGTGCTTGTAATACTCAAAAATAATCGATCACTATCTTTTAGTATTAAATTGATACTGGATTTCTGTAAGTTCCAAAACACAATAGGTGTAGACGGTATAATAAGTCTTAAGCCTTAAGAAATTAATTAATTACAGTCGAATATGAGAAAAATAATCGACTGTGATTGATCAATTTTCTAAGACTTACTATACACAGGTATAGTAAAGTCAGAAATACATTTAAAAAAACGTAAGACAATAAGACATAAGTAGTAAGTGAATCAACCAAATAGAAAACTATTTTATGTTCTCTACTGTGAGATTGATCGATTCACTTACGTCTTGCTGCCTTATATTTTTTATGTGTTTCTAGCTTAAGCCTTAAGAGGCTTTCGACGAGTTATTACCTAAGCTTAAGTCTTAAGCCGTAAGAAATTGACAATCACAATTGAACATGAGAAAAATAATTGATTGGTCAGTTTCTTACGGTTTAAGACTTAAAAGCTTAGGTAATGGCTTATTGTAGAAAGCTTATAAGCCAGAAATTGTGTTTCGGGATTAAAGAATCCTCGCGCAAAAGAGACGACGACGACGATTCGGAAATGACACGGCACTCTGTCTTATGGCACAGAATAACTTTGAACCCACTTCGTTAAGAATGCGTATCCATCTGTGTCACGAGAATCTGTCTTAACTAGTTATAAGTATTTCTTAGATTATAATCACACGTGTACATATATAGGGAAAGCGACGTTGAAAATATGTGATAAGGCACGGCTTTGGCCATGCACGACTACGTTTGTTCAAACACTTCCGTCGTTATTTGTGAAAAATTCGGGTGCCGCAACTATAAATAAGCGGAAATTATTGTAATTCGGTATATTTGTTTCACAGACAATCGAAAAATGTGTTGGTGCTTGATTTATCATAATTATTACGCGAGGAAAAATTAATAATCGTGGAAAATCCTTAGAGAAATTTAATATCATAATTAATATCTATTAAATTGGTTAATAATTAATTACTTTATTTTGAATATTGAAAACATTAACAATAATGCTTTTAATACTTAAAATAATTGATTACTAACAAATTTAATTATTCCTGCATTAAATTTCTCTTAGGGAACATAATTATTTTGAAATTTCGATTAGACCCGTTGTTAAACGTAAGAAATATGAGACATTTTCACAAATATCGTTGGAAGGAACTGTTTTATAAATATTTCATATATTTTGTTATACTATTTCTATGCTCCTCGCATTATAATTCAAGCTAGGTATATTATAACGTTATCTGACACCTTTCATGACTTCTACCACTTTTTACACTTCTAAAAGGGACGTAAGTAGCATGATCCTCCTGAATCCTCTAATAAGGTCAATAGCACAAAAATAATAGAACAATTTTCTTCCTATAATTATCTCGAAGGATCTCTCTGAAATATCTTTAAGAGTATTTTTGACCGGCTGGTTAAACGTCCAAGAAAATAGACGTAATACAGCGACGCTGTTCATGTTAATCCCTTACTGCGTAGTCATTTCTTCATTGTAAAAAGTTGCACTCACAGAACAAGTGTGTCAACGGTGTAAAAATAGATATTAAAGTATAATCCTACCTCTTTAAAGGAGAAATATAGAATTTAATATTTTTATCGGCAATAACACGAGAATTCTATTGAGATTGAAAATATATATATATATACTTTCCCGTGCGGAATAACGCAATAAAGTCTCGAGGGAAATATAAATTTTGATAAATCATCGGAGCTTATATATCAAGCACTTATATTCAGTAATACTGTGCCGTAAGGGGTTAACTCAGAATTATTATACATGTACATACGTAACTGCGCGTACAAAGATAAATCGCAAATTTACTGTGAAATTAAGAAATTATCCAAATTCGAACTCTGCGCAGTTGTGTCTCTCATTGTACATTTTATCGACAAAACTAGTTAGGGAACTTCAAATGACGGCCTTAAAATAAAGATTTATTTTTTTCACGATGATAAATGTCTGGCAACAGGTGAACGTAGCGAAGCGAAGCGATCTCTAAAAATGATTTCGCCGAGCGAAAGATGCTAAACGGAAATAAAATAGGAAATGCGAAAGAGGGAGAGAGAGAGAGAGAGAGAGAGAGAGAGAGAGAACAGATATTTCTTCTACGCGACGTTAATCCTTATAAAAAAAAATATATATATCTAAACGTTTGTAAATATTTTTAAACACTTGTACAATGTGCTTATAAGTGGCATTCTTTGTTCGACAGATGGGTTACAATAATAAAAAAATGAAAAGTAATTATATAAGCAAAACACTACGAATACTTCTGTGAAACAAAATATTCTCTCCGTCAAAGTTTCTTCCTAAAATATAATTATTTAATTGCAGAAACATTGAGTATACATATTTTCTTGTGCAAAAGACGAAAGTTTGTCTTGTCTAAACTTTGTATTAATTATCAGTAAGAGTGCACGAGAATCTGGAGCAGTTAATTTGTGGAGCAAAGCAGCCAAGGGAAATCTCACAATCACGTAAAACTCATACGCGAGTCTCTCGTTCGCGAAAACGGACACTTCCCAAGGCGTTTACTTCCCGTCTACGGTTCCGTTGAGAGTTATCTCCCTTGCGAGAGAGACGAGATCTGTTCACCGTCGCAACCCTGGAGCGCAAATGATGGGTCGATGCTATGCCACGCTCCAGCGATGGAGGAAGGTACGACTCGACAGATCGTCCGCGGATCATATACGAGAGCAGAAAATAAACGTATTACGGGGGGCTCGCGGCGGGCCATTTTTGGGATCCCCACCCTAAAGCTACATGACACGCGTCCTTCCGCCGCGCGCTTTTCGCCTGAAGACTTTTCTCTGCTCAGATACTCGTCTCACGCTGCTCCGATCGCTCGGGTTTTGGTAAGTGCACCATTGTCATCGACAGCGCGCTTTTCCCGCAGTGAAAACGCTTCGCTTCGCTTCTCTTTCTTTCTCTTTCTTTCTTTCTCTCTGTCTACCTCTCTGTCTTCTACGCTTTACCCCGTGACAGCGCGATGCGGAATAAGCTCTCGTTGGCGAACGGAGAACGATGGAAGTGGCGACGAAAGCAGGAATGTCCACTCGACGACAGGATAAATCGTCAGGATGCGACGCGATAGTGCCGAACTAACCAACAGCATTTGAACTTTTAAGAAGCTTTAACTTTGGAATTTTAGCGACTCGTCGGTACTTAGCACGCCTGTAAGTAACATCTTTACGATGTAACCCTTTGTGCGGATGTTGATCGATCGTCGCAGTGAGATAGTGAAAAATATCACGAGAGGAACACGCGCTTTGTTTATTAAAATACTAGTGTCATTAAAATGTGCGAAAACGCTCCCGAAAAGGAGGAAGTGCTCTAAAAAAATTGCAGTAAATGATTCAGTGCCGATAGTTACGTAGTGCTCGAAATTCCGTGCTCGAAGTCCGTCTCTGGTTCGTCTGCCATCTCAAATACTTAACGTGTGTTTCTAACATTTCGACGATAAATCTATTCGTTGGCGAAAATAAAACTCAGAGCGTAAATCGAATATAAGGGGAACGTAAATAAAAATTTCTAGGAAGCGAAAATTGAAACAATGATATGTAACAGAAGTCTCTTTTACATTTCGTTGTTTCAATTTTCGCCTCCTAAAAGTTTCTGCCATGTCTCTTACATTTGATTTACGCTCCAATTTTTATTTTCGCTTAGGATTTGATCTAGCTTGCGTACCTATCCGATTTATATTCTAGATTTACATTTCAAAACGTCCTCTTTGAAGAAAATTTGATCAAAATATACATACACTTAACGTATACCATATTACACCAAGTAAAGTTTTCCTCGGAGATGACGTTTTGGAATGTAGATCTGCTTGATCTGCTTTAGCTTGTGTATCTATCCGATTTATATTCTCTTTTTTTTTTTATTGGACGACGGAGACGACGTTTAACTTCTTACAGGAAGCTAGATTCGTTTCACGAAGATCCGCAATGTCTTGGAAACTGGACAGCTTCGCGAGCCTTTCTAATCGCTGCCAAATAATAACAGCTCTGCTAACGCTTGAAGAATTTGCTTTCGGGCTTAACATAAAGCAATGCCGTAAGTAGTATTCGTAACTGTCAATTGCGTGCATGCGCTGATTCGTTATGTTACATACACTTTATTGAATATAATATCTCTCGAATAATAATACTCTTTATATAATACGATAAATCGATCGACTCGCTCACCAAAAGCGAAGAAACTACGTGTAAAAATATAGGCGCGCGACTACATTCAAATTGTAATTTTTTTTCGACAGTAGACATAACAGATATAGTATTGCATCACTTTGACGTCAGATGACAAATGTAATCAACAGCTGAGATTCTGAAATTATTAATATCTCGGAATCAAATCTTACAAGCTCAAATAATATTGATGAAATAATATTGATAATTTGATTATATTTCACGGTAATTTTTAAATTTATTTTATAAAATAAAAGTAATTCGATTTTTTACTTCTTGGTTGAGAATAATATTTATTTTATGCGGCAAGCAGGTATTTAAAAGATAGCTTTATATTGAAAATCAATATAACATATTATATTACACATATGTATCTATCTTCTTAACGGTATTTCTGCTTTAATGTTTTATACATATTGAGCATGTTGTTTTGAATCTGCGCTTGGTGATTATAAATTTGTTTATTCTGTATGTTATGAACAATATTACATTCATTATATTCGAATTTGCATAATAATATTCTCTTGTAAAATTGCGATATCATCGTGGCATTGAATATTTTATTACATTCTCGCACATTAATTTTGTCACATAATTGTCATACATCGCGATGAAATAATTTTATTCGTGAAATTTGCGCGAGAAAGCCGCGATCGCGGAGAACCCGCCGAAGTTTTAAAATGCTATTAATACGCGTCGGTTAGATCGAATGTCGGTCGACGGTGGCGGCCAAGTAAAGCCCGTTCTTCTGGGTTACACTCGTTACGTTTTGGCCTGTTCTTGCGCCGCGCGTCAGAAGCTTTTGCCGCCGTCGTTCCGTACATATTTATAGAATCGGGCTGTAGATGCTATTTCCGTAGACGCCCTGATGCGTGGCTTCTCTTCGTGCTTACGCGTTGCGATCACCTACCGGAATTATGGCTTTGCAGAACGTCGGACTGGATGGCTCGCAAGCCGTGCCCGCGGCACGAGAATATTTTTGGAGAGCCGAAATGCAGCCGTCGAGCTCAAAAAATGCATACCATCTCCACATAAAAGCGCGAATGGTCGCGTTAGCTAACGGCGATGGAATTTATATGAATGTTTGTTTTTCAGCAAACTCGGTAATTTCGTTGATACGATCCGTGAAACAAAGCCGCCATCATGGATGTCATCAAGAAGAAAATGCAAGCGATGAAGCTTGAGAAAGACAATGCTATGGACAAAGCTGACACCTGCGAAGGGCAGGCAAAAGAGGCGAATTTACGCGCAGACAAGGTTCTCGAGGAGGTTGCGGATCTCACGAAAAAATTAGCTCAGGTTGAAGCCGATCTGGAAGCTAACAAGCAAGCTCTTGAGCAGGCTAATAAGGATCTCGAAGATCGCGAGAAATCTCTTACCAATGTAAGCTTTATATATGTATATGTATATAGGTGACCTATTATGTTTGAAATGAGTTGAATATCTCGAAAAATATAGAAAAAAATGTTTCAGATAAGAATATGGTAATATTTGAAGAGACCGCAAATATGGATAAATTTAATTTTTGAGAAAATCAATGTTTTAGGTAACATGAAACGGTATCGCCATTTTAAAAAATATATTACATGATTTTCATTACGTAATATGATTCTCTGATTATTCTGCATATAAAAATATTAAGATAAAGTTATCAATTTACGAGATATTTTATGCTGATATATTTTGGTGTAAAATGTTAAATATCTCGTAAAATATTATTTTTTTTTACTTTTCTATTCTTATAAATAGAATAATGAGATGAATTAATAGTAAAAAAAACACATTGCTTATTTAAAAAAGTATTCATTTTGTCTACATATTTTCTTTTAGCGACCATGTGTTTTCTTTTATCTTCAACAAAATTAAAGCATTTATAAAAAAAATAAAGAAAATATATAAATTTATTGGATTTTAAATGCTTATACGATTCTATGAGAATTTATATATACTACATATGTAATCCTTTGAAACACGCGCCGAAATGATTTTTCATTCTTCAAACGCTAACTGTATATTAAACTACCGCAGTAATATCACGAGTTAAATTGACTAGCAATTTAACAATTTGATGCTTTTTTCGCATTTTCGAACGATCTTAATAATGCTAAGTGACATATTAAAAATCTATAAATAATTAATTCTTATTGCGAAAAATATTATTTTCCGTTTTAAGATCCTTTAGTTCACCGAGATCTTAGTAATATTGCTCGCAATAATTGACGTATGAAGGAACAACTATTTAGGCGACATAAATAAAAAAATATTAAAAAATATAATATATCCACCTAAAATGTCTATTTTTTAATAATTACTTCTATTTTATTTATAAAATACGTCTTTATATACTTTTTAGCGGCATTATTTCTTTCAGTGGCACTATTTTCTCTTTTAACAAATTGATATGTACAATGCAATAATAAAACCAATTGTTTTTACAAACAAATATTAAAAGTTAAAAATTTTAGAATAAAAAAGAACTAAAAATGGACCGAATCAATCCGGATACCGGATGTTTCCCAGATATCATATGCTGTGTGCAATATTATCGTGCAGTACAATGCGTGCAATATATTGTGTGCAAACGGAGTAAGCAAACATATTCCACATATTCACTCACGTTAATACAGATAGTTGTTTC
>Ga0157364_1008809_pt1 | contig 10454 bp, 6 predicted proteins | sample AttsexASBM2_FD_111476 | JGI IMG/M metagenome (GOLD analysis project Ga0157364, IMG submission 111476) | Fungus gardens microbial communities from leaf cutter ant in Ribeirão Preto, State of São Paulo, Brazil - Atta sexdens ASBM2 | ecosystem: Host-associated > Fungi > Mycelium > Unclassified ... | reverse complement strand
GATAATTTTCGCATTATTTTAGAAAAAAAACAAGTTTGGAAAAATATAAAAAAAATTGCTCATAACATAATTATGCTCATAACATATAATTTGATATATAATTATACATAAATAATTTTTTATATTTCTTCAAACTTGATTTTTTCTAAAACAAATAATGCGAAAGTTATCTTTAATTATTTTTAACGTTTTCACATTACTATTATTTCTATTATATTAAAAAGTAATTTTAAAAGAAAAAAGAATGTATGAACATGCATGGACATATTTTATATATAATTATACATGTTTATGAATGTTTATGTATGTTTTATGTATATTTATATATATTCATACATGAAAAATTTTTTACCGAATGTTACAAAAATAAATATCATATTTATATGATAAATTAGATGTATTTCCAAATGTATGTGGATATGCAGATTTAACAAAAATCTTAATAAACCAGCTAACGCTAAATATTCATAGAAAGTTCGAATCGTATTGTGTGCCGAATATTCCGGTAAAAAAATTGTCAGCGTCACAGAATATACAAATGTCGATGAAATGTTCAAAATATTATGAATATCCTTGTGTATAAAAAAAAAATCACGAAATCACGAGCGAGTTAACAGTACATATCTTTGCCGACAGAGGGCCGCGGAGAGTATTTACTTAACAAGAATCATCTAAGAGAGAATATAAAGAGCGCAGCATTTTGCTTGTAAGCCCCAAAATTGGGGCTCACAAGCAAAGATGAAAATGTGAAGTGTATTCTTTAAATACAAATTTTATTTAAAAACTAATTCAGAATTTTTGAAAAAATTGAAATTTTGCGGAACATATATAGAAGATTTTCGGAATATGCGATATAACGATATATTATAAATCAATGGTAGAAAGATGTGAGCTATTCTCGTGGATGCAGTCTAAAAGTAGTAAGGAACTGACAGCTAATCACATTTGAGCCATATTAAAAATATGGTTGATGACATATTCATTATGAGCGCTTGAATTAGTATACGTTTGAAATTCATGCGCTTAATATCCCACATCCCTTTCCAAATATATATTAAATACGTATCTATATTGCATTTACATTGCGTTTCATTTTATACAAATATAATATATGTATTAAATACGTAATTAATTAATATGATATGAAATATCTAAGTCAAAATATGTATTTAATATGTACATATGTAATATGTAACAGGTATATTGTGCATATCCAAATCAAAATACTTATATGATACGTAATATGTAATACGTAATTGTTTATATTTAAATGTGTAAAAATCAAACACGTAATTGATACATATATAAGAGAATGTAATACGTCATAAGATAACGTATTGTAGTAGCAAGTAAATATTTCCGCAATAAGTATTCTGGAATACTCTTGGAACATTTTTTGGGGATTTTAGGAATTTTTTATGTTATTGAATATTTCAAAAATATTGTTAGGTGGGAAATTTCGATGAATAAAGAAAAAAATAATTAAATAATTTTCTTACCTCTTTGCACGACTTACGAAAATTTAAAAAGAATTACACAGTTGTCTAAAATAAAGTATTTCTAAATGACTAATAGTATATTGAAAAAAATTTATTAAATCTCGAAATACTTTTTTTTAATATTACTAATCATTAGTAAACATTTATTTAAAATAAATAAATATTTATTTAGAATTATTCATATAAATATTTATTAAAATTTAGTATTTTTTTTTGTATAGTCAGTATTTTTTCTTTAAATGCACATACAAATAGTACAATATGCCAAGATGCACTAAATAGAGTTATAGTCTGCAGTCTAAACTTTTTTCTATGGTAATTATTTAAAAAAAACCCCCCTCCCTACCTTAAATCTTAATAAAAATACACTTATTCGTATTTTCACAAAACGAAAGAATCTGGCAAAAAAAATGCGATGATCGACTTCGAATTATTAAGCGAATTAATCGAATTACATAGCATTAAAGTGACTTTAGAGGTTAAGATATTTGTCATTCCGCCTTAATATAGCACTATGTATACGTTCTGCATTAATTACACACATTCACTGCTTCAAAAACACAAATTCACTGCTTTAAAAATACAAATTCATTGCTTTACAAATAAAAATTCATTGCTTTAAGCACACAAATTCTTTGCATTAACAATGAATTTGTGTTTTAAAGTAATGAATTTATATTTTTAATGCAGTGAATTTGTGTTTTTAAAGTAGTAAATTTGTGTTTTTGATGCATGATGAATTTGTATTTTTAAAATAGTAAATTTGTATAATTAATGCAGAATGTATATATATAGCTATATCGAATCGAGATAGATATCTTAATCTCTCCGGCCCGTTTCAGACCGTATTCAGAATGCGCTTTTATCGATAAAAGTGCGCTTTTATCTCTGATAGTCTATAGTATGCGTAACGTAAATTATAGCATGTTAGCACGCTAACATCGCTGTAAGCGCGTTCTGAATACGGGCTTCCAACTTTAACGCTTAATAACTCGATTCACTAACCGTCGTGTTTTTTTCGTCAGATTCTTTTGAGTGAAAACACGTCGAATAAGTATATTTTTATTAAGAGATTTGAGATAGAGGTAAAGGAACACAAAACCAGTTAGTGAAATAGCGGACAACAAACCATTGACTTAAACGAAGTATAACATGTCATCTACAATTAATAGTAGTAGTAGAGGATGTAGTATTGTAGTAGGACTGCCATCTGTTCTCATTTCCCCGAATGTTCTCTTTATTTCGTCCTTTTTTTAAGACATTAAGAGATCTGGAGGGATTTTCCAAAGGTGTCCATAATAATTATAAGTAATTACTTTGGAAAATCTTTTCGAACGTCCCCGAATACATAAAAAATCAGTATATAAAAAGCCGATGTCGTCCAGAGAAAACAGAGGATAGATATGATAATCTTAGACTATAGACATGTCGGGAGTAAGCTGGTTTTCCGATCCAGCCAGAAATGATTGATCGATCAACGTCAAATCGATGGTAATTCAACATTGGTCGACGTTAATTCAATATTAATCGATCAATTATTTGTATCTGAGAATGTAATAGGACGTATAGTCTGTATGAATGTACGAAATGATTGAAATCTATTGTTGAAATCTATAATTAAAATCGCATTGATTGATCAACCATTTCTGGGAAGAAAAATCAACTTACTCCCGACATGTCTACAGCCTCTATTGTTACTGTTCATTGTAGACGATGTTTAAAATTTGTTTACACTTATAAAACAAATATTCCACAACTATAGTTTTAACAAAATAATTAAATTATATGACATTTCACGCGTCATCTTCTGCATGCAAAGCCTTACAATTAAGTTTTTTCAAGATTTTTTAATCAAATTTTTATAATATACAATTCTGTATAATATGTATATATACACAGGGTAATCTATTATAATCCAATTTTCTCCCGAACAATTCGTTACTCGAAAAAATATTTCAAGTAAAACTTCTTATTCAAGAAGGACATTTTATGATGAACACATATTTCTTATAGCTGAAGATATCTTTGGAGTAAGTTTTTACTTGCAACATTTTCTTTGAATAACGAATAATTCGAAAGATAATTGAATAGAAAGATTATAATGAATCACTCTGTATATTAATGTGAATTATTAAAACTTCTTTGGCGTATTTATCGATGCTGCGTGCTGTCATGAAGGAATATAAGAAAATTATTATTTAAGAACATACGCATAATTCACAATATTGAACAATTTTGTCTAGTAGATAAAGTAAATAGAATGATTGTATAGTAGTAAAGTAAATAAAATGCTAAAATAAAAATAACTTATGGCTATTTTTCTAGAAATTTAAATTATATTTATAATTTAGATCTTCAATTTAGATTTATATTCGTAAAGCACATTTCTTTGTTTATACAAAATCGTTTTGAGTGTATTAAAATATCCGTATATTTAAATAATAATCTAAAATGCACAGATTCTTTCCATTTTTTATCATGACGAAAAAATTAGTGTTTCAAGATTGCGATTAGAGTTATACTGTACAATATTCGAAAAGCTGAACTTTTTGTACACGCAGTCTAAAACAAACTGACAACAACTTTTATTTGTAATCGTGCATCGCTGAAGAAACAACAAATCTGCATCGATGAAGAACCAATCATGTTCAATTTTACTTTAGATTAAAAGCACTGGGTTCAGTAACACACTTATATGCAATTTATACATTAATTTTGGGTGCAGTTATTACCTGTATCCCATAATCCGCGTGTTTCTATCCCAGATTCTATAGACAGTTCTAAGTACGAAAACAGAGATTACTTGGATTCTTACATTCGTATATTCGATACAGTTTGTTGCGAGCTCTCGAGGAAAGAACAACGTAACGCACGATGCAGGTGATGAGTTGCGGATTTTTTTTACTGTTACAAAACGCCATGAAAAGTTATTATGTTATTACATTACTTAACGATTAATTATAAAGACTTTAATATTTCTTTCAGGGTCAAAAAGACTTAGATCGTGCGGCCAAGGTGTTATCTTGGAACAAATGGCTAATGTCAATGCTGGGTCTTTGGCCTTTTCAATCCAATGATCTTATTTTCTCGATTAGTTTTGTCTACTTCAGTTTTCTCTTGATTCTGGAGTATCTGAGCTTCTTCTTTTACATTAGTGATTTCGAACTCGTGATCATGAATTTGACAGAAAACGTGGCATTTTTACAGATATTTGTGCGAATGAGTACGTTAAGGTTATATAATGATGAGATTGGTGAAGTCATAACGGAGGCCATGAAGGATTTTGATGAGGCAAATTATAAAAGCGCCGAGGAGATTAAGACATTCGTCATTTACTATGCTAAATCGAGGATCTTTTTTAAGCTGATGATGATATTTGTCATAATAACGGCTTTATCATATTATTTAACTCCAATTCTTATTATTCTCGGAAATGGAGGTGAGTTGCTTTTTTGTATAACTTGATCCTGACGTATTTAGAAGAAATATGTGAAATATGTGAAACAAATAAAGTCTCCTTAACTGGCAGTTCCGCATTTTTATTATGACTTGATTTTACAGAACGAGTTTTCATATTTTATGATGAATGTTTTTTTTTATCTTCAAGTTTTCAAAATCTACGTATCTCCTTGAGTTTGAAAAAAGTGTCAAAGGTAGAAATTTTATTAAAAAATGATTTTTTTTAATGTTAGTATTAACATCAGAGTTGAACGTTTTCTCAGGACTACCCGAAATAGTGACCATCGAAAATGTGACTCAAATAATTTACCTATTACCTTATCGCTTTCATGTGTTCTACGCGATTGAAAATATACGTATGTACATGATTACATACGTCTGGCAAATGCCGTTTGCCTTCGTCAGTGCTTGTGGACAAAGCACTGCTGACTGTATTATGGTTACACTCGTCTATCACATTTGCGGTCAGATGTCGGTTCTTGCTTTGCGTATTAACAATACCGAAGTCTGTGATTGTGGGCCTGAGATGCGACATATGATGCTCATGCATGTACGATTATTACGGTGAGTTCATGCATATACATATACGCGGAAGCTTTAAAACATGTATTGTTAAAAGCTCTCCTTTAGTTTCACATTTCAGTTAAAACCAAATAGAGCTTTTTGTTTAAAATAAAGATTTTTGTTATAAGATAAATTCTATATTTTTTTCTATTCTTTATTGACAAGGGAAACACAACTAAATGTCCCCCTCCAACTTTAATAAACGTTGTGTATGAAAGAATGTATATAATAAAAGTGTCTTTTATCTATATATATTATCTATATATATTATTTATATATCTATATATTATTTTTATCTATATATTAATATATCCAAAACTTATTATACGTAAATTCGAAGGGAATATTTGATTATATTTTCTTGTTAGAGCGTTTACCTTAATTATTGAAATTTGAAATTTGAAATAAACTTTTGTTATTAGCAACTTTTATTAAATAATTGCATTTATATAATTTGGACTTTCACAGAATGGGAAAAATAATAGGAAAAGCATTTAGTGCTACATTATTGGCGCATCTTTTAGGAGCTACTTCTCTCGTAAGCATCCTCGGTTATCAAATGTTATCGGTAAGTCAATATTATAATGATGATCACATAAACATAATATCTGATACATTTACGAATTTAAAAACAATTACGATATAAGAAAATTAAATAAAAAAAAATTATATTAAAATAAAAAAATTGAATAGAATTGCAGAAAAGAGCAGCAACCGCCAATGAACTGAACCTTGATATATGTTATCAAGGTCATAACTCTGAGTGGTCTTCAACAGGTTTTAACTATCGCTCATCATTCGTTAAAAAATTATTAAAAATTATTAAAAAGTTTGAAAAATTATGTTTTTTGTTTATAAAACAGAAATTTTCTGTTTTGAGATATATTTTTCAATTTCCCACGCGAAACAACTCTCACTCCACGTCTCACCCTACTTAGGGGTGCACGACTTTCCATGCAAAACGACTCTAACTCCATCTCTTCCCTGCCAAGGGGCTCGCGACTTTTCATATGAAGCGAGTTTCACCCTATCTTGCTTCGTCTGGAAAGTCAATCGCATCTTGGCAGAGAGAAAAGTAGGCTGAGAGTCGTTTCGTGTCAAAAGTTATTACATAAACAAGGAAAGGATATAGAATAGTTTTTAATATTATACATATATAGCAGAAATAAAACGTTTTTAAACTTTTTTTAAACTTTTTTTGTTAATCATTTTTTAATAAATGAGTAACGATTAAAATCTGTTGAAAGTCATTCCGGATAATCTTGATAACATATATCAAGGTCGATTGCTCCTCTTTTCTGCAGTTTTATCAAAAATTATTTCTTTAATCGTACAGCAAAAAAACATTTTTTCAAAGAAACCTTTCTCTGGATGCAGACATTGCGTTCACTAAAGGCTACATAGAAGTCGTAGAGTGTTAAATAGTAGGAAATTGTCCAATCATATACAATCATATCACATATGTCACAATCAATATATACAAATATAAGGAGAATACTCGATTAGGATTAATTAATTTCTTACAATTTGAGACCTTACGTTTGTCTGCGGCTTCTATGTTGAGCCTTAATACTTAGGTGAACTATCTAAATATAATCTGTAATTGACTATATTAAAACTTGTATCTCTCAGAAACTATTATTTAAAATTAAAATATAGAAATAACGTTTTTTAATTTTACAAAAATTTTCTTGTTATAATATTTTAAGCAGAATTTTGAGACATGTTCTATATATAATATACATACGTTTGTGTGTATATGTAAAAATAAATTTGCACGTATCACAACTTTAATTAAAATAATATTTTTTTAAATTAAAATAATATTATGCAAAAGAAATTAGTTCTTAGCTTATTGATAACACTACTCTTAGTAAGATAATCTATTTAAAATTTTTACATATATTTTTATGTTAAGTTAGAGCATTAAAAAACTTTATAAAAACGTATAAAAAATTATTTAAGAATTAAAAAAAATATTATTGATTAAGTATTTTCATTATTTTGTTAATTATAATTTATTATTAATCATTTTAATTTTCAATTTTATGTGAGTAGAATCTTTCTAAGGGTGAAACAGGAGTGGTTCCACTTTTATTGAAATTCTTTTTATTCATATTCTTAGTCCTGCTTATACTTTATGCTCATTGTCTTGTCGGCGAAAATCTTTTGACAGAGGTAATGTTTTGTGGAAAATAAGATGGAAATTAAAAAAAATTACATATATGCATATATAATAAAATTTGTTCGATATCTATGTATAATTTTTTATTGTTTTTTCGTAATGTAATAATTTTTTCACAGAGTGCTAAAGTGGGTGAAGCGTTTTATAATTGCCGTTGGTATGATATGTCAAAGAATAATGCGCGAATGCTAATACTATGCATGGCAAGATCGCAGAAACCGCTCTGCCTGATAGCTGGAAAATTTACCATGTTTTGTTTCAGCACTTTAACTGACGTAAGCAGTTACTGATGATTTATATACATTTACAAAATTTCTAAAGTAAAAAGATTTCGCTTAGCTTTAAACATTTAAATATATCATCGTTGTTGATATAAAAACATGAAAAAAAACATGGTTCAAAAAATAAATTATTTTAACAGGTTTTGAAAACATCCATGGGATATTTATCAGTATTACGTTCTCTCTTATAACATCATTGAAGAGCAATAATTTTTGGAAGCGTGTGCAAAGATAATTTATAAATTGAACATGCTCAAATAGAAATTAATGTATAATTTATAATAAAGAGTGAAAGGAGAGAAAGAGAAATAGTAAGTTATTGTTACCAAAACTATAAATTGTTTTTAATATTTTTGTATTTTATGTAATATTTTCATTTTTAATATTTTTTTTATATAGAAAATATATTCATTTTAAAATAAATTTTATACATAAAAATAAGTTCCTTATTTAAAATGTCGTTTGCTATTATATGTAAAACATTTTTTACATAAATTGTACAATTAATATTTAATTTTTTAAAATTGATTATAACTTTTAAAAAGTTTGTTTAATTTGGTATCATCTTACGTAATCTCAAACCATCTCTAATATATTTTTGTTGTTATTATTACTATTACGTATCTTAGCTAAATACGTTCAGAGAGTTATCATCCAAGATGATTTGCAATCAAGAAACTTTATTAACAAGTCGATCATAATTATCAAGTTATTTAAAGTAAAATAATTAGCAACATTAATAATTGGTTAGATGAAACTTGACAAATAATCATAGAAATATTGTAAAATTGCAAAGATTTTTTATTACAATATGAATATTTTGCTGCACCGTGCCACTCTTACCTTTAAATACTGCAAATGCATATGTCGAGATATCTGCTAACGAATCCAGAAAGAGGAGATCGTCTAGCAGGTAAATATCTTTATAGATCGTTTGCGCTAGGTTGATTTTGACAAGTTGGCCTTCGCTCAAATTTATCTTTCGTTCTTACAGTCGTAATAAAGATACGAAGTCTATGTCTGATTTTATTTGACAGACTCTGATCACTTTGTTGTAACATGACTTGTTTTTCGCTTGTATAAATAGAGTATTTTGCTTCACTGAAGATGTAAAGGAGATCCATATGCTGGCTGTCACTAATTCAATCATAAAAATTGATGATTTTATTTAATAAGGATAGTTCGTAGGCACAGACTACTTCTATTGATTACTCTTCTTGATCAACATTGCCTACGAAGCTTCCGGAAAAAAACTTTACTACAAGTATAATCATTCCGAAAATATTTTTGCAATTATCAGTGACCAACAATTATCAGTATTTTTGTGTCTACCTAATTGTGTAAACCTATATTAATTTTCTTGTATTAAGTGGCTCAAATATATTTATATATTTTCAATAAATAAACTTTGATTTGTGATACAGGAGTCATTTAAAACAGATCACTTGAATAATTCATTTGTTTTTATAACAATAGAAGGAAAAGTATCAAACAAAAGTTGCATGGTTTCAACGTATTTTCATTATGTTATCTTTCTTCTAGATGGAGGCATTAAAAAGATATAAAGGTCATCTCCATTTTTTTAACCAAATTGTATGATTATATTTTTTTTTTACACAATATGATTCCTCTAATTATTCCTCTAATTATTCCTCTAATTCCTCTAATTATTCTGCATATAAAAGTATTAAGATAATGATATCAAAAAACCAATAGTTTACAAGATATTTTATACTTCATTCTACCTCATGTTGGCATAAAATAATAAATATCTCGTAAATTATTAATTTTTTGATAATTGTACTTTAATATTTTTATGAACAGAATAATGAGATAAATCAATTAGTGGACAGAAAATTTATAGTTGCTTAATATTCTTGAGACTTCCACGGATGCTTTCTATATAAAGATTATGCATTCGCAGATTTCTTCTGTGTCCAAATCCATTCCAAGAATGGATACGGAAGAAAACCTGCGAAACGCATAATCTTTATATAGAAAGCATCCGTGAAAGTCTCAAGAATATTATCAAATATCTCTATGGGGAGAGTATTCTTGCTAAAGTAAACACTTTCAGCAAACTCAGGTCTTGCCTAGCCAAGAAACTATCAAATTTGGCATTCCTAAAACGCTGCAGGGATAATAACATCATCCCAAAGTTCCTACAACTCAAGGACCACCTAGGAACTCACAAATCCAAAAACATCCTTCATAAAATCAGCCTCATCCTCATCAAAGAACGCATTCACTTCATTAAGTCACAAATAGTCCAGACTTCCCATAAAACTTTTAAACTCCACCTGTTCACGCGTTGCGGCGATGATATTTGGCAAACCTTAGATCGTATTATATACGAACAAGCCATGAAGACCCACACACAACCCTCTGAAAGATAGAAACAGACATACATAAACCTTGTCCCTTACAAAAATCCACAATTCTCTCTAGTTAATGTCAAGAACTTAT
>Ga0157364_1008808_pt1 | contig 10455 bp, 4 predicted proteins | sample AttsexASBM2_FD_111476 | JGI IMG/M metagenome (GOLD analysis project Ga0157364, IMG submission 111476) | Fungus gardens microbial communities from leaf cutter ant in Ribeirão Preto, State of São Paulo, Brazil - Atta sexdens ASBM2 | ecosystem: Host-associated > Fungi > Mycelium > Unclassified ... | reverse complement strand
ATTTTACTGAAATATCTAAAAATTCAGCTAGACGCGGATCTGAAAATAATAAAATTTTGTTGGACCATCAAAATAATTATACAGGAAATTCAAGCATGAGTAATGCTGCAAACAATTTGATATTTTAACAACCAGCTCGAACGTTCTACGTAATTATTTTAATTATTATAATAATTATTTTAATAATCCATCGAAATTATTTGGCTAAATTTTTGGATACTTCAACAAAATTCATTCTTTCCATATAGGTATTTCAATCGATATTATCGAAAAGAAAGCAATTATGGTTAATGGAAAATTATAACAATTATGGATCTATAATAGAATTTCCCAAACAGAAATTTCCTATTAATCGACTTACCGTTCCACAATAAATCTAATGCGGTGTAAAATTACATTTCAAATACTTCGTTTTCTTTTATATTTTAAATTAATCTCGAAAAATGTATTAATATAATATTGCAAATTGTAAGAAAATGAGAAAAGACGAATGCGTCGCACATATACTTTTATTTTCAAATATCTTAACCATATTATCAATATTGGCTAAGAGAAATATGCGACGATCAGCTTCGTCATTTTCTGCATCTACCACTCATCTTGTATATCGAGATAACATACGAGCATTATATAACGAACCTGAAACGCAAAAAGGCATCTTTCGCGACTCCAACTTGAGGACGATGAGAACGACCATGTAACGGCAGTTACGCGGAAAAAGCGGTCGGTGCATCTGCGCAGAAACATTTCTCTTAGCTTATACACGTCTTTCATCTCTTTATGCACAGGTGGACTGCGAAGCGGAGGAAGCAAGAGAGACGAGAGAGGGACGGAAAGGATGGAAAAACTCTCGAGAAGTCGCGGAAGAAAAACGCGAAAGAAAATGCGAATCGTCCGCTTGACATAACTGGAGAAATGCTTCCTGATCTCTTGCATTTCTACCTCGCTGCTTGCCTTTGACAAGTACTAATACGAATTTCGTCGGCTTCCTCTTTCCATCTCTGCTCCGCTCCCATTTTCGTCGCCTCCTCGTAGTCTGTTTTAACGCGATATATCATTGTCGAATATTTTCTCGCCGAAGCGCGAGCAAATTCGATGAGGGACAGAGGCGTAGCGATGGACTATACGGAATGGGCGAAGAAATATCATGAATTTTTCTCTTAGAGAAATATCGAAGATAAAAAGAAAAAAAAATGTGAATATACTTTCCGATAAAAAAAAAATTTGGATAATTCATGAGTATAAAATTTAATCGCGTATCTATTTAAAATGTATGACCTGTTAATCTGAAAAATATCATAAATATGAATTCACGATATAATTCGGCGGTAGAGAGTTCAATTTTGCTGCACTTTGCTGCGCCATTGGCGAAATGAGAACTCGACCGTGTCGCGGAGAGAATCCATATAAAATTTAGGTATCCTGAAAGCCGTCGATTTGACGATGAAACAAAAAAGGGCACTCCGTCGGGGGAGACATTACGCGACTTTTCATGTCGTACTCGTGATCGATCGTGTTTGCATTACCGTGGTATGCGCTCGATTTTGCAAGATTTATGGCTGTTTCGTTTGATAGGTGAGGCTATTTCGCAGCTTCGACCGCGCGAAGAAAATAGGGAAGGCTATTCTCGCTACGCCGCGCACGAATTTCACTACGAAATTGCCGTTACGTGAATGAAATTGCTGTTAACGATCGCGGTTATGCCGAACCTGAGTATTAATTGAGGGTTTTGCACCACAAGTCAAGCATGTTCACAATTTATTATCTCGCATCGAGAGTACGAAGCGATATTTATCGGTAGGCGAATCCTGTAAACTGTACTCTGAACTCCTGTATCTCTATTGATATCGCTGCATCGACTTATCGTCATTTTACGAAATATCTAATGCAGTATAAAATATAAGTAAATTTATACACGATAAAAAATTTTGAGTTAAAACTGAGTCTTATTAAAATTTTTGTGTTGAATTTTCGAGTGTCAATTTAACATAATGTGATTGTGGCATTTAAATATTTTGTGTTGGATTAATATTTAATATTTCTTAAAATAATTTGTGAGTAACTGAATAAATAACATAAAAATAATGTGTATTTTAAAACGTACATTCTAAGATAAATGAATAACATTTTAATTTAATATATTATAATATTGACTTTACTGAAGAAATATGTGCTTTCGCAATTTGTGAGCAAATTGTGCGTTACAATTTTGTTAAATTTTTATGTAATATTTGTGTTAACATATTTAAGTGAATTTGGGACACGTGCATGAACTGTATTAAATGTGATACAAATTTTCCAACTGTCATCTCAAATATTCAGTTTTTTTTTTAACTTTGAATTGATCTCGATGAATAGATTATTGTGACAATTATAGAGAAACTTAGCGCAATCTGGAGCAACAATAATTAATAGCTTCCGTTTCATACGCTCATGCTTTATTCGTATTTGCTAATACAATAATCTTTTTTATAGCACAAAAATAAATTTGCTTCGTAAAACGTTTACTTACTCACGCGTTGAGGATTTTTATTCAGAGATTATGTCGACTATATTTACGGAGAAGGAATCTTTTTTTTTCCGTGTCGCAGACTATCCAGTCGCTAGTTAATGCACTTGTCTGCAGATCGTTTAATTATTCTTGACATTATTCTGAAGCAAGAAAGGCAGCAAGAGCGAGAGTAGGACGAGAAAAGTTGGGCTGATTGTGAGCTGAGCATAGTCACCATAAGGTATCCGGAACAAATGACGACGATGTTCTTGAAACTCGTTACAACTTCGAGTCAGCCAGTTAATTTGTTGTTTGCACTCTGATTCTGAGACATTCTTTCGGTGCATTTTGTTAAGGGTCGCAAGTCAGGAAAGGTGAGGAAAGAGGAAGCAACTTTATGCCCTCAAGGTCGCGAATACATTTTGAATAAAGTTTAATTAATTCGCTGTTCGCGAAGATTTAAATATCGCGTTCGAAAAAGAATGCTCTCATTCCGGTCTCATTTAGCTTTTTCTATTCTCGGTATCGACGGTAAAAACAAACTGAACGATTTCCGTTCTCAAAGTAAACCCACATTACAGATTGCAACACGAATAATTACGTTCAATCCGCACCCCGTATTCGTCAAATCGATATTTCGTATAAAAAAGCGTGTTCCAGATTTTCATATTTTACCGACCAAATGTCAGAGTTCATATGAGACCTAGTTACTTTTTTTTAAATAAATTCCAGCGCAAATTCTTTTCCGACGACTTCAGCGAATCGATGTGATGAGAAGGATTAAAGTGGGCAGACAGATATGATTAAAGACAGCTTTTACAATGTAGGAAGTAATATGAATTTGTAAGCAAATGAATAAAATGCAACTGTTATTTTTATTGTAATCTAAGAACAATAGAATTAATACATATAATTCTACATATATGTATAATATATTAATAATATTACATAATAATATTACATAATATTACATATAATATAATTTTTTTACAATAAATTTCAAATTTATAATTTTCTTTTATTGTCAAAAACCTATGCCAAAGTTAATTAATTAATTAAAATCTGTATCATTAAAAATTAATTTCTGAAAATGATATATATGATTTAAATATTTTTCTATAATACAAATATAAATCTGTAAATTTTAATATAATTAAAAAAAATTTTTAAATATAATTTGAAGCATGTTTCAACATATTTGTTTTATCAGAAAATTAAAATTCTTGTAAAATGTTCTCATCACAGATTTATCTCTACAGAATTTCAAATTAAAATTTGCTCAAATTTATCACGTGCAGTTTGAAAACCTTATAAATTCGTTTTAATAAACAAGCAAGCACAGCGAATAATTTTTCTTCCTTCAAAAGAAGGATCATTTTTAACTTTTTCTTAGCTACCACCGGTATTCTACGACTACTTTGTTCGCGCGCTATTCGATCAATTCGCGGTTCAATGAATCACTTTTCTCGATTGAGCGTTTTCGACTATTTGCTTTCTCTCGGTTAATCGCGTCTGACGAATTCCGCAAAACGCAGACGACGCGAGATTCCTCTATTCGCCCAAGAGAAAGTTTTTAATCTTTCCGTCGGGATTCGCTAGAATTACGCGACAGTTATCTCGAAGATAGAACGTATAGTCCATCCGTGAGATTATCCTTGGGATTAAGGCTCGCATTACGACGAGCCTCGATTACTGCCGTCCATCGGCAGAATGTTTGCCGGTATTATCCGAATTACGCGGGCATGAAGAATCCTTTTTAATTAAATGAAATTCCGCCTGGACGAAAAAATCCTCGATGTGGTAAGGCCACGTCCATGCCTTATTGACCTTGGGACAGCGAAGACATTTCTGTCCACTTTGAATAGTTTATACTCAAGTTAATATCGAGATACATGAAGAACCGTCAAGTACAACCAAAACTAAATTGGAATTATTATATATAATATTTAGGAATTTATATATGTATATAATACAAAAATTTAAAAAAATTAAAAAAAATTTTTTTTTTTTTATCTCAAACTGTGCTGTTGCCAAAGCAATCATTTAACTGAAATAATAATCTTCACAAATTAATTTGATATTATATAGCTATTATATAGCACACTTGAAATCCTGTAAAGAATTGCGAAAAATATTATCTCACTCAGGAGTCGAATCTAGAACTTTCTTATTTTCCAAATGGATAACTTAAATCCCTTTTTTATATGTATAATTATTATTATCCCAATACCTCTCTTTGACCGTATTTGAATCTTCACATATTTTTGTAATGTGTTCATATAAATCGATCGAATTCTTATTCTTATCGAAATACAATTTATTTTTAAATACGATCTTACTATAACATAGAGCAGTTTTTAATAATAAAGAGATTAAAGTTTGACGTAAATATACGATATCTTGCACGTATAAAGTTAGAAACCAATTTAAACTTAAAAGTGGGTCGGAACGATAGCAGTCGCGTGAAGTTTGAGTGAAAGTTAATTCTATAAAGTAATCGATGAACTTATAAAGACTTATCGGATAATGCATCTGCATCTCTCAGTCAATTACGAAATTATATTTTCCTTGACGTTTCGTTGCGACGCTCATATTTATCAACCCGATCGATCCTCGATTTCACACTGTTTCAGCACATTCACGGAAAGCAACTTTAGACTTTTAGAGGCTTGATTAACGCCATAGGTTACCACCCGACGTTTCATCGGCTTTTTCCACGTTCTCACAGCAAGACGATGGAGGACCAATAACGACCAAGAGTTCGGAAACGACGATGCTTACGATTATTGCCACTGCCTTACGGACGATTAATTTTCGCTGACATTTTTAGGGGCAGTGCAGCAAAAACTACAGGCGGGTCCCTCCACAGCGGACTCTAATCGATTCCGAAACGAGATTTTCAGCGGTGACGCGTGCCTAGCATCGCGAAAGCCACGTCGCGGATACAGAAATAAAAAGTAAAAAAACGGACGCGTGATCCAATTCTGCGGTAACCCCCGCGCATGCTGAAAAGGACGAGAAAAACGTCGCGCGACGTGTGAGCCCTGCGCTATTTTCCACGAGAATTGGCAAACGAAGTGTCAAGAGTTTACCTTTTTGTCGGGTGATGGTCGACGCGACGTATCAAAATAAAATTAGAAAAATTCTCTGTGAAATCAATCTACGTCATCAACGTTTTAGTCCAACTGTCTGAAGCACGTAAAAATATAATTTATACGATTTCTTACGAAAAGCAGACGGAAAAAACGGTTTTGTTAAAGCCTAAAAATTTAGCTAGATACAGATTTGAAAGTAATTGGACCATCAAAATGATTATGCAGAATGTTAGTTGTTAGAATGGCAAATCTTTTTGTAACATTACTCATCATACTTGAGATTCCTACATAATTATTTTAATGATCTAAAAAATTATTTTCAGATTTGTACCTAAAATTTTAGATATTTTAACAAATAGTTCTTTTCACACTTTAGAATGACAACGTTAAATAAGATAAAATAAATGTAATAACTAACGTATTTTTTTGAATTTAAATAATGTAATATATTCTATGTCTTGACTTTTTTTTATTCAAAATTGTTAATATTGACCCTTGTATGTTCTTTATAATCTTTGTATTGTTTTTTAAAATTGAGAGTCCTATTTTTTATTATACGATTTTAACATTAAATAGAAATATCAAAAAAGGCTGATTTTTGCCTAAAAAAATATAAGTAAAAAGGAATATTTCTTGTAGATTTTGTAAATAAAACAGTGTTTTTTGTAGATTTTGATCTCCTGGATGCAATAAAGTTATTAAAAAGTTCGTAGTATTTTAAGAACACTTTGAAAATTAAGCACGAATACTTGTGTACTTATTCAAATTTCAATTTCATTCTTATTTAATTTTTGAGGTGTTTCTCAAACGCCACGAACTTTTTAAGAATTTTCAGCACCTTTTCAGTATTCTTTTCTGTACATTAAAACAGTGTCTCAGTGCAATTAAGTTTCTATAAATTATTTTAACAAAATGTTAATAAATTCCGCTACGATTATTAAATCATTAAATGTTCCATATGTTTAATCAGGATTATGATGTTCTGTAAAATTGATCACATTTTAAAAATTAAGCATTTTCCATTTTTGTCAGATAATGTCTATCTATCTTTAGTTCTATTCTAAATGTATTCAAAGTTCTGTCTCCCGGAGCTCATCATAACTATGTAACGCATAATCGATTTTGGAAAACAGTCTGGCGGCGTTCTACGATGCGATGCAGTTGCGTCGATAACGATTGCATCGAGGCAAATCTCGTTGGGGTGCAAATTTGTTTCACGATCTGCGTGTGAATGCATCGCGTTAACAATACCGCGTAACGATTTCCGCGGGCTACGAGTCCGCCCGGAGCACTTAAAACCGGTCGTCTACGTTTACGTGGATTACATCCGCGAAATTTATTCAAAGATATGGAATACCTTAGCGGTACAGCGCGAAATTATCGTGGTTCTACTACCGTTGGTGCACCCGTTCGCAGATTTAACGGAAGCAGGCACAGACGGTTTATAATTGCGCGATTTGAATAATGCTTATTTTGGTGCTAAACGAAGAAACTCGCGTGGGTTTAGTAGTAAGTGGGTTTAGTACTACATAAGGAACTAAAACTTTCTTTAAAACTTTCAGTTCGAGTTTTATCTCATAAAATTTCGATTCATGTAAATATATCTACAGTTAAATTCTACATTTTCTCAATATTTCATGCTTAAATAATAACGCATAAAATACATTGTTATAAATATATTTCGATTTGGATACTGCTATTCAAATCATTACTGTCTGTAATTAATCATTTAAAATTTCATTATTATCTTCGATTTTTTTTCTAAAACTGAAATAAAAATGACAAAATTTCCTCCATTTCCTCGAACTACGAGAGAAGAGCAATCTTTAGTCGCTCTAATGTCGCGATTTTTCCCATCCCTGGTACACGATAAATTTAACCGTTCCTAAGAGATCTAAAGAAGAACAAGGAAGGAGTAAAAGAAGAAGAGGAAACGTAAAGAAGTAAATGTCCGGCTATTTCGCGAACGCGCAATTGTTTAAATGGTGTGCCATTAGGAACGCGTCCGTGCAGTCTTTAGAAGAGACGAAGATCCCGAGATCATACGTGTCGGATATGTGTTATCCACGTCGCCACAGCTTTCTTCTCTTGCGATTTCCATTTTAATTAATTTTCGTTCCGGTCGAGCAGAAGGTGGACTTGGTTATATGCAGCTTTTCTCCACGTCCATACTCAATTATATAAATTGTGGCAGACCAAAACTGTGCAATTAAATGTAAAATTGATTCAACAACTTAAAAAATTATTGTAGATAATCGCGATTATAATAATATTAATAATTTAATTTAATTCACAAAATTAATTAATTTTAAATATTAATTTAATTCAAATAAGCGAAGAAAACAATATATATTCGGTCAAAGCTGATTTTGGTGTCTAATAATATTTTTATAATATATTAATATGAATGTTTATAATTTCCCAGTTCAAATGAACTGCGTCGATTATTTGATTATTTATTGATTTTTTATCATTAATAATATTATAAACTGCTTGTCAAATTAATTTATGATATTACGTTCTCCAGCTATAATTTAAAACTGTGTTTCAAGACAAATAATTAGCACGCAATTAACTGTCCAAGCTGAACTAAAAATTATAAAGTCACATAAAAATATTATTAAGCATCAAAATCAACTTTATATTACAAGTATGGCCAGATATCCTTCGCTTATTTGTACTAAATTTCTCAGTCGATGTTTTACTTGCTATTATTTATTAATTAAATTATTTAGCTAATTATTCAAGTTAATAATAATAAGAATTGTATCAATTTTGTAAATATTTAATAATTTTTCTTTGTGACGAAAATACGGCTTTCGAGCATTATTTTGTCTTCAGGCAATATTTCTTGGGATAGTAAGTCTCGAAATAAATCTATCAAAAAAGGATGAACATTTCAGGATGAACATTTTTTTCTGGTTATAATCCTGATGATCTCGCCGCTTTGCCATATTACCAAGCCATAATTTACGTCGAAATCTGGATACCAAAAGACATATGAGAAAATCGTACGTTATTCGGTATTGCTTCTGTGTCCAGTTAATTGAGACTGAGATTAATTAATCAATAAATTGGAGCTAATTCGAACAGAGAATGCGAGCGTGATATAGTCCGCAGCCACGAGCGTCGCGTGGCTGCATTCTTCCGAATGCACATTCACTGTATAATTTTGCAAAACGAAATTTCGCATTGCAACGTCCGATTTAATGCCTCGTTGCAAAACTACCCGAGGCGATAAAGAGAGTTCGCTTTAATACTGAGATACTAATTTAAAGCGCTGCTATTAAAATACGTAACGCTGTAAGCTTTTTTTCAATGTACGCGAAAAGCCGTCGCGCGATGAAAACTAGATTGAGAAATGTGATAAAAGAGAGAAAAGACCTGTTAATAAGTGGCGCTTCAAAAGCGTAATAAAACGTTTGCGGATTATGTAAAAGAGATTTTTACGGTCGCTGATACGTATAGCGGTATGAAATGAATCACAGAGTGAGAGAAATAAAATGATGTGCAATGAATGACGAAGAAATATAAAACTTTGTAGAAGTGTCAAGACAATTTCCGCAGTGACATCAATTAATTATTATAATGCTTCTTAAAGTTTACATTCTGTGTTACATTCAATAAACAACAAAATTATTGTTAAGAAAATTTGTTATATTATTAAAAAATTAGTAAAAAATATATAAATGATATTGTTAGGAAAAATAATTTATTTTATGTTAATATATAATAATTAAATTTATATGTTATTGGATTGGAGAAAATATTGTTAATCTATTGCTACAAATCTCATATTTATAAAATGTTAGATTAAACAGCAATATTTTATCTATTTTATTATTTTGACTGTTGAGGGTTTCCCGAGGTAGTCTGAAATCGTAGTATCGATTTAACCCTTTGACTACCTACGATATACCGTCGTGTCATCGCTTCACGACATCGCGATGGATATATGATGGACACGTCGTATGTTATCGATTTTTCTCGCTCGTATGACGCCGCGATATGACGACCTGCGGAACTGGAAGTTGTGGCATTGTAATAGTTGGCGGGATTTTATTGACTGGAATGCCTTCATCATCCGATGATTTATACGATCGTGTAATCATCGAGATTGTCACAGTAATGCCATCCTTTTTGTTAATTATCTTTACATAATACATGATTCCTTTAATGTATCAAACAATTATCTCGTAATTGAAAATTATGTTAAAGCTATAAATACGCATTGAAAGCTTTATAAAACATTATAAATTTTGATATGCAATAAATATAATTTACGTGAGTAAAACTATAAATTCTTTTCTATAATGTCTTTTAATTTAAATCTGTCAATAACACTGTGAAACACAATTTTTCAATACAAGTGTGAATAGTTATTTCCGGTGTACAATACTTTTACACGCTGAACATAAATCTGTTGGCAAAAGTTGGCTGTCAATTTTTATAAAAAATGATATCGAAGAATAAAAAAATGACGATTTTGAGAGTTTGCAAGACGTTATAGCAGCGGAAATTGAATTTTTTACCTAATTTTATTAATGCCACATGAAAGAACCGAGTTTTAACTTTAAAATGCATTTAAAATAGAAATGACTATTCACATTTGTGTAAAAAAGAAAATTTCCACAATTCCATTGTTCCACAATGTAATTAAGAACTGAATAAATTATTCAACGTGAACTTTTTTATCAACTTTATACAGAATAAATATTTTAAAAAAATAACTAAAGCTTTTCTAGTTTTATGTCAACTACATGAAAAAACATATGTATATATATAGATATATATATATATATATATATATATATATAAAAAAAGATAAAATAAAAAATAATAAAAAAAAAAAAGATTTAAAATATCAAT